>CEUK01006794.1_pt1 | contig 18063 bp, 17 predicted proteins | sample 356451 | NCBI WGS metagenome assembly CEUK01 (sample SAMEA2622843, study PRJEB7988) | marine metagenome | isolation source: saline water (ENVO:00002010), including
CTTGTTGATATGCCTATTATTTCTACAAAGGAATTATCAGCAACTGCGATAGGTCCTGTGTGTATACCCGTGACACCACCTGCATTAGTAACTAAAACTATATCTTCTATCTCGGTGATTGATGATGTTATATTTGTTATATCAGGACCTTCAACAAAGTTGATTTTACCTATGGCACCAAATCCACCCGTCAGACTATTATCAAAAAATAATTTGTCACCAACGTTATAATCTTTACCAGAGGTTACTATGTCAATTCTATCAATCAAACCACTCTTAGTTTGAGTGATTTTAGAATTTATAAGTGTATTTTTGTTTGCTTGTGCGACATACTCATACTCAGATATATTGTATGGTTCAGTATTTCTTACCAAACCCAGTGAAGGAAGATCTAAATCTTGATTGGAATCATATGAATTATTGAATGTCTGTAATTTGGAATTATAAGTGTCACCTACAATATATGGGAATACTGGTGTTCTGGCGTTATTGAAAGGACTATTTGGGTTGTTTACCTCAATACCATCGACTGTGGTATAGTATGCATATACACCATTTGGATATTCAGGAGTGGGTGCGAATCTACCATTGTGTTCATCAAGATCACCAGTGCCCTCCACATAAGTAAAATCTTCTACAAAGAAACCAGCAGGGTAAATATTGATATTAGGTCCGTCAACTCTAGAACTCGCTAACTTACGATAACTTGATTCAATATATTTTTTCTTACCATCTACAATAGCGTAAGGTCCGTATATTGGATTACCATCATATGCCCAACCAAGGATCGGTGAGTGATCTTGTCCTAAATCACCTAAAAAATTTCTAAGATTACGAGGCACATAATAGTTTACATAAGGATTACCTAAATCAAAATCTCTTGGTGTTTCTAGGAATCCGTCGTCATCTTTTACATCTCCAAACTTAGCATATCTTTCTACTTGGTTGATAGTCCATTTTTTGACTTCACTAGAGAAGATAGCACCTTGGCCTGGTGTTTTTGCTGTGGCGGTTGTTTTTGCTTGAGTGTATCCAGCACCCTTTGTTATAATATCAATGCTTGTTATGGTGCCATCTGTTATATTTGCTTTTGCTTTACATCCTGTGCCATCACCATCTATAATAATATCTGCACTAAAGAAGTTTTCACCACCATCTTTGATTATAATTTGATCTATACCTCCATTTACAATGAATGGTTGTAAGAATGCATTTTTACCAACAATGGGTTCTATGACTGGTTTAAAATTGTCATTTATAACTGTAGATCCAAAATCACTTCCTTTTTGACTCACATGCACCGCAGTAATATTTCCTCTTATTATCGGTGTGGCAGTTGCGTTGATTGTTGATATACCTTGTCTACCACTAATGTCCACTGATATTGGAGGATCTTGAAATACATGAGTTCCCAATCCATTATCATTCAAACTTATGAACGTCAGTAATTCCTTGTTGTCAGATAATCTAAAACTATCATCATCTATCTTTTCAACAAAATATTCACCACCATTTGTAAGACCACCTATGGCAGACTCAGTAGATGTGTACTTGATTATTTCTGAATTATTAAATCCATGAGAGGGAATCACGATTGTATCAACAAATGTATTGATACCAGAGCTAGTGTGCACCTCTCTATTCTTAAATAAACCTACATCCTCTACTAAAACTTTGTCAACTTTTTGTCTTCTTGAAGTTGATTTGAAACTTTGTAACCCACCACCATTTGTGGTAAGATCGATTGTGCCAATACCAGCTAGTGCTTTTGTTTTTGACACAGAAATGTGTAATTGAAAATCGTCTATTTTTACAACAAAGTAAGGTGCTGTGTCTACCAGAACACCTGGTGTAATACCGATACCTATGCCTGTGCTACCATTAGTTTGATATATAATCTCCTCACCATGTTTGAATCCGTGAGGTGAGGAAAATACAAACCTATCTGTAGCGGTATTTACAACACCACCTGTAGATGTTGAATCAAACTCTACAGTTTGATTGACAAATTTCATCTTTGCTTTTGCTATGGCTGTATTATTATTACCACCAATAACTTTTACTGTGGGTATCTCTTCGTAGTCAAAACCTTCAGTGTCAACAAGAATCTCTTCTAAAACTCCTTCTACTTGTGCTATTACAGACGCTGCTGTACCTGCATGCCCGTCTTGTGTGACTGTCAACTTAGGTCTATTTACAACATCAAACCCAGAACCTGTGTTCAATACCTCTACACCTTGTAAAGGTCCGAAATATACGATGTCAGATGATTTGTATGAATATGCTTCTACACCATTAGCAAATAAACCAACACCACCTTGCACCGTCTTATCCTTTACATCACCATATTCAGGGACACCAAATTTTCTTACTATTTTTTGTGCACCGAGATCTGTGCCAAAAAGTGAGTCTGGTGTAAGTGTATGTGACGTTAATGTTCCTATATCATTACCTATGAATGCAGTTATGAACTGACCTCTTCTTACGTTCTCTCCCGTGAATGCTAATTTTACAGTGTTACTATCAACCCTCTTGACATAATATGACTCACCGTCATTCAAGTTAGTTAGAGTGCCTATCCCTGAGGAAGAGTATGCTACCAGATCACCATCATAAAAATCATGATCTGGTACATTTATCTCAACTGTAGTTGTATTGACACCTGCATTAGTGAATGGTCTAATTCTTTTTTGTGGATCAATAGTCCAGTGAGGTAAACTATTTGACGCAACATGTACAGCAAATCCATCATTGTATGTGTTCTGTACGTCAGCTGTTCTATCTTTCTGTATTTTTAATTTTCTTCTTATCTTATATCTCTTTGTAGTATCAAGAGTAGGAACACTGACTGATATAGAGTCACTTTGGTTTTTATCAAATACAAAAGTTATAGTACCATCTAACTTATTATCTGGATCAGTTTGATCTATAACCTCTATTTGATCACCGACGTAGAGAGAGAAGTTTGATGATGCAAGTTTGAAATTGTAACTGTTTGTGCTCTTGAGTGTATACCTTTCGATAGCGTATGTGGATGCTGTGTTATAGATCCATGTGGTGTATCTCAAATCATTTTCTATTCTTCCGAGATGTTTTATATTCACCTCAGAATCTTCTTGTTGATTGATTGCAGAACCAACGAATTTATTGAGCACACCTAACACATTGAATCTAACTGGAAGTCCAAGATCACCATTCTCATATGATGTAGCAACAAGACCAGATCTTACTGTAGATCCTATACCACATGGCGATGTAAGAGTCGATATACCTGTAAATTGTGTGAGTGATTTACCAAGATATGATATTTTTCTATCTTCAAACTCTATGAACCCTGTAGCACCAAATCCGACTGTAGAATCTACATCAATTACAGTGGATCCAACAGGTGCTGACCTTGTTATGAATGTTTTACCAATCTGTTGAAACTTACCTATGATAGTGCCTTTTGATAAAGCAATTTTATAATATGATTTATTTCCAAATACCGCTTTCTCCACACCTGTAATTGAACCACTTGTTTCTAATGGTCTGGTCTTTTGTATGATACTTTCACCTGTTATTTTGAGTGGATTACCATCAATCAATTCACATATAAGAACTTCGTTTACCCTATAATCTGCATCTGACGGACTTATGATATATTTTGATGGTTGAATCATCTCAACCTTTTCACCATACAATGCACCAAATAATATCTTGAATGCTTCCTCAGTACCTTTTGACTTGTAGAAATCTTTTGATTGTCTAATAAAGTTTGATTGATCTAAATTCTCATCTAATTTTCTTTCTGCAAACCCTGACAATACTTGTTTTTTTAGTTTCTTTAGAAACTCTTGTAGAAATACGTTACTTAGGTTGTGAACTCTAGTGTCCACACCGTGAGTTGCTACTCCACTATTGGTAAATGTTAGATATTCTGGTTGATTAGTTTTATTATTATTTTCTATGCCACTGAAACCTCTTACACATCCCTCAAATGACGTAGAACCAATACCTGTGTACGTAATAACTTCATTATCAATCTTCAATAAACCAAATTGATTTGGCCATCCATCTGTAGAGTCAACGTATATCGTGTCGTCGTTTGCTCTAGTATATTGACTTAGTGATGTAAAACCAATAAGATTTTCGGTGTTTAAAAAATCTAAACTCTTGTACTCAACAAGGTTTTCAGCGATGTCTATGGCACCACCTTGATACTCTTGAGAAATATAATACTGTTTTAGGAAATCAGCTAAAAGAGGATTCTCCTCGTCAATTACCTCTGGTATTTGACTTTCAATAATTTCATGTATTTTGACTTTTGTTAATGATGTCTGTATCATTAGTATCCGTATCCACTACTACTGCTTGAGGATGATGATGAAGATGACGAAGATGGTGGTGTCGATGTCATTGTTGTTGACGAACTATCTATAGCAGCACTGTCTGCAGAAATTCCTAAACTCTCTGCCTTAGTAGCGTATATCGTATCATGAGGAGTAGAAACATGGATAGCACCAACCATCTTCTTACCAGTCGTGGGGTGGAAGTGGAAAGGTCCGTAATATGGATTACCATTCACATACCCAACCAGATTTGAGGAACTAGCAGTGCTCGTAATGATAGCACCTCTAACTTTTGCACCATTACTGTAACTAGATTGTGGATTGTACCTTGTACCAGATGTGTTTGCACCTGTAGATATTGGATCTTCTCTCATGAAGAAATTACTATTTGATACATCAAACTGTAGGTATAATTCTTTCCTTGCTAGTATGTCATTTGACTGTGGTATCGCCTGTATCTCAATAATATTATCCGATAAAACTGTGCCTGTGATGTTTACTGTGTCAATTATGACTTCACCCTTCTTATAATCAACAGACCCAAATGTTGAAGATAATATCTTGACATTTGTGTCGGAGTCAAGTTGGAATAAGAAAAGATTACCTGTATCACCAGATACATGCTGATCAGAAAAGTACACTGTGCCAGATACACCAGACACGTTGAATCCAGTGGACTTTATATTATAAGATGACTCATTTCTATGGAATGTGTTGTCAAAACATATCTCATATTGACTAAACACATTCAATTGTGCTACTAAATTTCTTCTTATTCTAACAGTGGTTATGTTTGATGTTATAGAGTCACTCACCCTGTCGATTAGTGATAAAACTTTACTATACTTAAATCTACCACCAAATTTATTCAATTCAGTGCCACTTGCAAATAAACTCATGGCATTTATGACATCAGTTCTTAGGTTTTGAGTATCACCAACAAAGTTTGAATTGTAATATACGTATGAATCTAATTCTACATACAAAAACTTCAAATCAATGATCTCTGGCACTATACCTGCCACAGAATAATTCTTTAGAGATGATAGTATTTGTCTTTTGGTAAATTCTGATAAGAAAGATCCATTTTTAGGTTTGGCAGCGATATATACTCGACCATACTTGGGAGGTGTCAATTCCTCACCACCAAAAGCACTTATTGATTCTATATTAGGATATACAGATGGTACTATCGCCTCATAATCATTTGCTGTAACTGCTCTATGCTGTGAGGAATATAATCTAGGTGCATAATACCTGACACTTCTAATATCTTCTATCTCATCACCATTTTGTGAGGGAAATTGAGGTGTTATAGATGCAGATATATCTGTTTCTGTGGCAAGATTTTCATTTGTTATTGTGCCTGAAAATAATAAATTTGAAACGCCATTACCTTCTTTACCTTCAGTCTTGATATAAGATATCTGTATAATATTACCATTACTCAATTTTTGTCCGAATATCCCATCACCAAACAATACCTCATACTTCTCATCTGTCGTCTCTTGTATAAGGTAGATATTTGATGTAGATGTTACACCTATGATATTATCAACTAATTTATACTCAGTCGCTGTAGTGCTTGAATTATTTTCCTTTACTTTGATTCTAATAGTTGAAGTGTCTATACCATTATTAGGTAAAATATATCTTTGATTTGGTAAAGAGTCATTTACAACATATCTAGATTCAAGATACTGTCCTTGAAATACTTCCAAGGTGCCTGCAGACTCACCTCCTAAAGCAGTTCCAGTTACCTTCTCAGGTATGGAGAATAAAAAATTAACATTTGACACAACACCATTACCTATCAAACCTGGTTGAAATGTGATGGTGTTAGTGCTTGATGTAATACCAGTTATACTATAATCAACTATCATTCTTGCTGCCCTTCTTGATCTAGGCACATATCCAATGTTTCTTGCTAATGATACAACATTTTCTCTTAGTGTGGCACTGTCTATGAATGTCTCGTTTACAACTGCGTTAGTATTATATGCTGTGGTATATGAATTATATGCGAGTAGATTTACAATTACAGAAAGGTTTGACCCCTCAAAATCCATGTCACTGAAGTTTGAGTTTTGTCTAAGATAATCTTTTATTGAAGTTTTGATGTCCTCAAAATTTAGATTGGTGAATTGTTGCAGTGCCATTATAACCTTGTTGGTTCTAGTATAAAGTTGACAGATTGTGTAGGAGCAGAGAGTCCAATAATGTCATAATTTATGATTACTTCTATAGCATTTTGATCAGGAAAAGAATTGAAATTTACATCTGTCAATTTCACTCTTGGTTCAAAATTTTTGATAACAGTCTCTATCTCTGTTTTCATGGGATCGATATAATCACTATTTGCCAACTCAAAAAGCGATCCACTGATTCTTGTGCCTAAGAGTTCATTGAAGAACACCTCACCTCGTACGATACGAACTAAATTTTGCACAGAACGTTTGATAGCATCCTCATTTTTCAATGTGAGGACATCTCTTGTTACTGGATGTTTTTTAAAGGACAAAGAAATATCTTTGAAACCTTGCGAAAACTTCTGTGCTGGCACTCGTTTTTTATAGTCTGGGTATATTTATCATTATTTAGAGACAAAAAAAGACCCTCTACTGAGGGTCGTCTTCATGTCCGAGGTATCTGACCTCTATTTCATCGGGGTGAGGGAACCCTTCTCTGTAATAATCCTCTGCCAATTCTTGTATTTTATCCTCCATCTCTTCTTCTGAAATTGACTTGAACTCTAGCGATCCTTTGATGTATATGTCATACAATTCCATATCTGTTACATTGATCATCGCAAGTATCTATATGATTCTTGTTTTCTCATGACCAACACGACATTGGGGATCTATCCATATTTCAAAACCTGCCTTGATTGCGTCAAGACAAAATGATACATCCTCACCACACATATCTTGCACCTCACCAGAATCAAATACTTGCATCTGTGGTGCAAACCATGGATACTTCATTTCAGTGTGTTCAAATACACCTTTTTTAATAAGCAACCAACCAAATCCAGAATAGTCAACAGTAAATGGTTTACGTCTTTTGACGATACTCTCAACCATTTCATGATTCATAACTCCACCATTTTCTTTGAAATCATCTTCTTCTAACCAATGTGCACATGATGTAGTCCTACCATCCTCAGTCGCATACCATCCACCTGCTATATCTTTTTGCATTGCAAGAACACGATAAAATGATTCATTTGAAAATACTATATCACTATCAATCCATAATTGATAATCGTATTCAAGTTTACCATCCCAAGGTAATTGATCAGGTCCTCGAAGCACATTTGCACCAAGACACTTACATCTTGCAAAGTTTACCATGGAACTGTAGTCTTGTGCTATCTGTATATTTGCTCCGTTTTGCACCAACTCAAAACAAAGTGATACAAAGTTTTTTAGAAAGATGTATGATACACCTCTGCCTGGTAAGCAGAATACGATACTCTTACCTTGAAGTAATTTTTTTGCTGCTTCAATATCAAAAGCGTTTTTGCTCTCAGATGGTGGTTTGGATACCACCTTAAATCCTTTAGCCATAATTAGAGTTCAGTCATAATCATTATAACACTTTATATAGCGTCTATCAACTCAATGGTTTTATTTGCCAATTCCTTGTGACCTTCTTTACTAGGGTGCCCACCATTTCTACCTTGAGCATAGTTTTCTGGATGCTCAAACTCAGTACCCAGTAATTCTTTTTGAATGTATACAGGATTGTAGTCTTTACACATACTTCTCCAATATCCAACGTCTCCTTTATAGAATTTTTCAGGTTTTACAATAATACGTTCAAAATGATCGGCAATCAATGACACATATTTCTGTCCTACACTCTTACAATATGAGTCAAATAAGAATATATTTTTCCACATGTTCTCTGCTGCAAAGATGTCATTGTAGACAGACAAATAGTATGCTCTACTCCTCTGTGTATCGTTTGCCCTCTGTGGTGTCCACTTCTGTATGAGTTGATTGTCGAAATACTCTATTCTAGGATGAACTGTGTATTGTATAACAACTACGTCAGGAGAACTGGTATTTTGTAGATGTCTGATTGTATTTCTTACTATCGCATCATTACTAATTCCACATTGTGATATGTTGACGTGGTTACATCCATAATGATTAGAAACAAGAGTGCTGTACCTTTCATCCAATCTTCGATTTAGTTCATCACCATAGGTGATACTACATCCACTAAAACACAGTGACATCATATTTGTCCTCAAATAACTTTGCATCATGTACTGTATTTACCATGGGTTTTCCTTTGATGTTCAAAGATGTATTCAATAACACTGGACATCCCGTACGTGCGTACCATGCCTCTAGTATGGGTCTCAGTATGCTCTCAGAGTCTAACGGTACCGTTTGTACCCTCGCACTATTATCGACGTGTATACAAGCAGGTATCGCCTTAGGTTGCTTACACTTATAGACATAGGACATGTATCTCGAATTGGAAGGCATATCAAAGTAGTCCTGACAATGCTCCTCCAATATTGCAGGGGCAAAGGGTCTGAATTTGTCTCTTCGTTTGATTTCATTTACTAAGTCTTTTGTGCTAGCTTGCCTCGGATCCGCCAATAAACTTCTATTACCGAGAGCACGAGGACCAAACTCAGCACGGCCATTCGCAACCCCCACGACTCTTTTTTCGAGGAGTGCATCAACAACTCTCCTTGGATCACAGAACTTTTGTATATTATATCCAAGGTACGGACTAAAGGCAACCTTCTTACCATACGCTAGACATGCTGCTCCTAGAGCACCCCCTGCGTCGCCAGGACAAGGCATAATCCAAAGGTTATACATTTCCCTTAGACCTGTATTTACAACGCAGTTCAAGGCAACACCACCCCCGTAGCATATGTTCTTACTATATCGAGATGCTATGTCGAATATCTCATTCAATTCTAATTGCAATATTCTTTCTGCACTCTTGGCGACATCACACCTATCGTAATTACCAAGTCTAATTCCTTTATGATTATTTCTGCGTAATGCTCTCTCGACCACATTCAAGTGAACGGGATGACCATACGCTGCCATACCCATAAAAATATACTCTTCGTCTAATGGACGCAAACCTGCCCACTTTGTCAATGCTGAGTACCATAATCCAATAGATTGCGGATACCATCGTGACCACACTTTTTTATAACATGCATGTCCCTTGACATACTTTGCTGTCCATATAGATGTGCAATCCCACTCTCCTATGCTATCGACCACCACACACACTGCTTCTTCATATGGTGATGTTTGAAACGCTGCTGCTGCGTGTGATTTATGATGACTGTGGTACTCAGTCGGTTTGAGAGCGAGATGTCTTTCTCTACGCCATGCTTTCTGTCCAGCAAAAAATTGTCTGGTTTTTTTATAAAAAGGTCTTTCGTAAAACGCTATCTTACCATCAGTCGATAAAAGTCTTGCTGTAGACGCTGCTGTGACATCTAAATGCTTATCATGCTTCCTTCCAGAATATCTTTCTGAATGTGCTGCGTACGGTATTCTACCATTGTTTACAACTGCTACAGCAGCATCATGAAACCCTTCACTAAAGCCAATCATATATTCTACCTCGCCTCCTCATGTCTTTCATTTTTCTCATCATAACATATTCTTTTGCCATTTTCTCATACTCATCCTTTTCGGGATAGTCGCCAGGATGTGTGGCAGTGCGAGGTAACTTATTTTTGTGAAAACCAAAAGTTTCTCCATAATCATCTCTATCCATGTTGAAGTAGAACGGTTCAATGTCATTTTTCTTGAAATATGACTCTATACGTCTTATTTGTTTTACAACAGTATCAAGATACTTCCATAGTAACCCTTTATCGATTTTGTACAATTCAGAGGCATTCTCAGTCTTGTATCTTTGCAATACGTACTTATGACTATATCTTTTCAACTTACTTGCAAAACAATCGATCAAATCCTCTTTATACGGTATAACATTTTTTCTAGACCGATATATTGCAATAACATGTTTTTCCACTTCATCTGCTTCAGTTATTGTTGGATGAGCACCCAACATGTGTCTTCCCATGATTGAGAAAGGATCAAAGATAAAATCTACGTCACATAAGTCATTTACGAGAGGTCTAGCACTAGGGTGCAATTTATTCGTATTATTTTTGAGATATGGCACTAAGAAGGTATCAAGATATGTTATGGACGGTGATACTGGAAAATATTGCTGCAATTCACAATAATACTTGTCTGTAAAGAAAACATCTACAGGATCTTTATCTTTCATTAAAATATCGGGAGGTCTTCTTTCATTGACTCCTCCAAAGTATTTTTTCATCAAATCACCGCCTTTCTCAAGCGTATTTGAGTGAATCTTTGTAATATCGGATTTATTATCAGATAATTCTTTTACAACACGTAAATATTCATGTACTTGATTATTACACTTATTTTTTGGTATTTCACCAAATGTTGTTTTAGTTTTTACTGGTGTTTCTATATTTAAGTTATTTTTTCGTAATACGAACGTTTTTTCAATTCTTTTATCATAATCAGTAGGATGATGCCATTGTTTGTAGAAATAGTACGGATATTTGATTTTTGTGTACGATTTCTTGTTAACTTCAATAAGTTGCATCATATGCATCTTTCCCATGTTGGGTGTTGCCCAATAATTAATCTTCATCGTCCTCATAGATGTATGGATCTTGACGACGCAGTTTCCACAACTTATACTCGCCTTTTATCCACTCCCAAAGTCGTTTCATAATAATTTTGCAACTATTTTATATATCGATGAAATAATCGAAATCATTTCTATGAGATCTTATTTTATCGGGGTCAGCGAAAAATATTGACAAGTTTATTCTCTCACATCCACCTGCCATGAATCTATGCCATGTTTTTGGTCTTGGATTATGAGTAAACAATCTATTTGTTTTCCACTCCACCTCTATCTCTTTATTTGAAGGTTTGTCGGGTTGATTATGGTCACCATTATCATTTGTAGATGGATTATCACATAATATAGTTCCTTTATTTTTTTCTGGACTAACATATAATATTGATGTGTTTATTCTTGATATATTATCAATATGACAAGGATATTTCGCATGTGGAGGAACTATTGCCCAATGATTCAATTTGACTAATCTTTTATACTCCCTATGTTCCTGAAAATTCATAATATCCTTTGTAATTTCAGGAATCAAGTCATCTTTTACGTATTTTGTATATTTTCCACGAGGAGTATTGATACCTTCCTTTTTATAATTTTCAAATTCAATTTTTGCTAAATTTTTTATAATTTCAAATCTTTCTGGTGATAAAAAATTATCTATAACTCCATATTGCCAAGGATCATTATAAATTTGCAATTTCATTATAAATCAATATATGAAGATAAGAGTCCCACTAATTATAGGTGCAGGGACGGGTTGGAGTGCAACAAGTCCTCTTCACATGACTTTGCAGTGCTCAAACAAGTGTGCACACACTGGTTTGCTAAAAGAAGACCATTTATTGTACCATATATTTAGTGATGATGCATGGCAGTGGAGAAAACCATGGTATGACAAACTTATTAGAGATTCTATGAGTCCAGTTTGGAAATATGATTGGGGGAGACAAAATAAATACGCATTTCACAAAAATTTAGATGAAATACATGAACTTTATACAAAACCAACCTTAGAAACGTATATTAATTATTATACGAGACACTATTACCGTGTAAAACACGAATATTCGTATGTAAGTGATTTTTCAAACAGTAATGCACAACTACCGCTTGATTTTTTGCAAAAAATTGCTCCAGAATTGAAAAAACATTTTAAAATCAAGGTTTTAATAATTTTTAGAGATCCAGTTCGTAGATTATACAGTGAATTATCTCACAAATACCAAACTGACGAAAAAATACGTAAAAAATACCCGACTTCTAAAGATTATTATTGGAGTTATCTTAAGATGGGATATTATAGCATGAATTGCGAGTATGTCAAGAGGATAAAGTATTATAAGTCACTTTTTGATACCACAACTATCGTTTCTGAAGATCTATGGGGTGGTAAAAACGATGCTTTAGCAAAACTTAGCAATTTTTTACAGTTTGACATCAAAAAACTATGGCCTAACTGCTATTATCCTGAAATGGGAACAAAAGCACCTCGTCATAATAGACTCGCTGACCAGTATAACTCAGATTTGGAAGATTTGACTCATGATGATATGGTTTTTGGTAGAAAATACCTTGCAAAGTACTATGAAGAGTGGTATACTGAGTTCGGGACAACGCCTTGGAGGTGTTGAGCGATCAATTTGTGACCTTCTTTGCTAGGGTGACCAATAACATAATTTTTGGGGTGTGTTTTTGGTTTGCCGATCAGGTCATATAAGGTCACCATGTCGCTCCAAGGCACCAACTTTTTAAAAATACCGTCATTTTTTGATGTTTTTTCAGAACCTTCGCTCAATCTCCAAAAATAATGCGGTATGTCACGCAAATATTGATCTAAAATATACACATTTTTCCACAAATTCATATTTCTCATCTCTTGTGAGTCCAAATACTTATAAAATACCTTTGATTGAGTGTTTTTTGCCCATGGTGTTATGGTCTTCCACTCATTTTCATAGTATGTTGACCTTCTTGGAACAGTAAATTGAGTAATTACGTAGTCAACATCAGGGTATTTCTCTATGTACTCTATAGTTTTCATGACAATCATGTCATTTGACAACCCACACTCAGCAATATTGACATGTTGCTTGTAAAATTTTGTAGAAAACCTATCTGCTATACGGTTTTCTAACTCATCACCCCACGTTATACTACAACCAGAGAACAAAATCATGGACAAAAATTTGAAAACAAACATTATAAGAGCATTACTATCTAGTGGTGTGGTGACTATGGGTGGTTGGATGCTCATTCCATCGCCAGAAATCGCAGAAATATTTGGAAACTCAAATTTTGATTGGGTTGTTTTAGATTTAGAGCATGGATCGATTGATATATCTGATTTACCTAACCTATTTCGTGCTTTAGAACTCAATGATACACTCCCATTGGTAAGAATTTCTGAAAATAATACATCTCAAGCGGTTCGTGCTGTAGAAGCAGGGGCAGGTGGCGTTATATTCCCCAAATTAGAGTGTGCTAGTCAAGCAGAAGAATTATATCAGAGTATAAATTACCCACCCAGAGGGAGAAGAGGAGTTGGTTATAATCGTGGAAACTGTTATGGTGTCAATTTTAATTCAGAACTTGTAGATGAACCATTGATTGTTGGAATTATTGAGACAAAAAAAGGAGTGGAGTACTTAGATATGACACTTCAAGGTTACTTACTTGAAGATAATCGTATTGATGCAATTCTGATAGGACCTTATGATCTGTCTGCTGACATGGGTATGACTGGAGATTTTGACAATCCAGAATTCAAAGAGGCAATAAATCATATAAGAAAAACTTGTAAAGAAAGGAATATGGCAGTTGGTTATCATATAGTTCAACCTCATTCTCACGAGTTAGCGAAAAGAATTGATGAAGGATATAAATTTATTCCTTTCGCAGGTGATGTTACAATGCTCTCTCATTGTATAAACGTTGGAGAGGTAACAGCGAATCATAAACCATGAAGTATGCGTATTGGGGTGGAGTAAGAAGCGGAAAGATGCAAGTTTGGCAATTGTTTGAAATTAATGGTAAAAAAACTGCTGTCTTACCACAATCAGGGAAAAAATGGCCTGCATATGCGATCATTTATGGCAAAGAATATATGCAAATATACCATGAAGTAAACGGAAAAATAAAAACTAAAATATGTAAACCCACTGTGTTTGAAAATGGAATTTACACAAATAATTTTCAAACAAATGGAGTTGAAAAATATAAAAATTGGTCAACAGACCCTCAAGTTTTTTATCAATGCTTTTGTAAAGTATTTGAACAAGATCTTATCTTATCTCCATATCTATTGTTTGGATATTATGGTAGCAAGTATGGTAAGATGGGGAGTGAGGAGTATAACATCATGATAAAAAATAGAAAACCAGATATGATTGTTGATCTTGATTATTCAATCAGTATGCTGAAGAAAAGACGTAATATCATACCATACAAAAGCAACAAATTACATGAAACTTACATATTTACAAAATGTAATCCAGATCCTTTAGTATGTTCAAACAGGCAAAGACACAGCGTGGATCTAATTGATTTGACTAAAGAATTACTAACAGAATATGATATTCCTTACGAAATGTTTGATTTAGATAATCCAGATTACTCAATATTTGGTTTGGATAAATCTATACCCAAGGAATTATTTGATCAAAACTAGGTTTTAGAAATATAAGACAATATTCTATCTTTAGCAACATATCCTAGCAATACAAATGCTTTTGTCATATCAGCATTACACACATCTAGATCGTCTGGTGTGGGGCGTGTATATCTATAGGAGCAATTAAATTGTTTTACAATTTCATCAACAGTTCTAGGAACACCAGTTCCCATATTGATTATTTCGTATGGATTTCCTTGATAGCGATTCACAGCGAGCATAATACCTTCTACTAAATCATCTACATGAATAAAGTTGCGAATACGATCACCTTTTCCTCTGACAATTATTTCACCACTCTCTGCCATCGCCTCGTATATTGATATCATCCCCTGTTGCATATCATTTTTATCTTGATTGTCACCATAACAATTGTATATTCTCAAAGTGTTGCAAACCACTGATGGGTTTCGTTTTGAGAAAACTTCAAGTATTTGTTCCGCTTGTAATTTATGAACTCCATACCATGAAAGGGGTTTTGGGATATCAGTCTCCTTTGCTTTACCGTTATTACCATAAACCGTCATGCTGCTCGCAAGAGTTATACTTTTTACATTATAATATTCGCAAGCACTTAGCAACCTTTGAGTTGTCAATACATTTCTTATGAAATCATTTGTAGGATCTTTTGCAGAACGTTCACCAGAACTCTGACCGCATAAGTGTATTATATGTTGTGGTTTATGATACTTTACCCATGAAGTAAATTTTTCAGATGAACAATCTATTTGCTCATCACATTCAAATATACCCTTACTAAAATCATCTACTCTATATCCACCATATTTTTTCCAAAGATTATATCCAATAAAACCTGCCCCACCTGTTATAAGTTTATACATTCAACATCTCCAATATACGTTTTGCAATTTTTTTATGACCTTTTGCACTTGGATGACTTCCAGCAAATCTTTTGTTAAGATTACTATCTAAAGTATTGTCCCTTAGATTTAGACACCAATCGTCATCAGAATTTAACATAGGAGTCAATGTTAATATATTTACTTTACCTACTGACCTGCACCAAAAATTTTTTTTATAATCCTTACCACAAAATCCGTACGGTGGTGTAGTCAGGGATAGAAAAATAACTTTACATTTGTTCTTGAGAAAATAACGTAAGACAAACATATTTTTCCAATAATTCTCAGCAGTGAAATATCTACTAATTACTTTTTCCATGTATGCTTTTTGTGCCTCATATTTTTCACTAAATTCTACATGAGAATTATTTTTACCTAATTTTGCAGGCATGTGATGATGTTTCCCATCTTTGTCAAACCACATCCATCTATTATGATGACTAAATTGTATGACAGCAATTTCACAACTGTTACCTGCTTGAAACCACTCGATAGTTTTTTTTACAATCCAATCATTACTTGTTCCACTCTTTGAAATATTGTCGTGGGATTTACCCAACATATCTGACAATACACCTGAGAATCTTTCTTTTTTTCTTCTCTCGTGATTTTGCTCAGGACCTTGTAATTCCTCTCCCCAAGTGAAACTGTCACCACAGAAAAATAATCCTACTTTATTCTTTGCCATTGACCTAATATGGATGCAGCAATTCTTTGATGACCTTCTTTTGTTGGATGACTCTTTGGATGTTTTTTCAAACCCTTACTATCCATCCGCACGTCAAAATCTAATTTAGACCAATTGTTGATGGTGCAGAGAATCAAAGGTACATTTTTACTTTTACAATATGCTTTTATTGTCTCATATTGTATTTTTTCTTTGACAACAAAATATGTTTCATTTGCTACGTTTACATAATAATATTTCCAAAACTCTTTATGATTAGTAAACTTATCTTTCAGAGTGCTGAGATCACCTTTCTGTTCATATAACCATCTGTTGTAGTGATACTTACCACTTACCTTTTCCCACTTTCCTCTTTTCCTTTTCACGTAATCATCATAATTTTCCTTACCACTTATCTTTTTTGCTCCTAATGATTTCCAATGATCAGCGTTCCAATACTCTGTTCTTGCAGGGTATGTCATCTGTATTACCGCTAAATCATAATCTTCTACTTTCTTCTCTATTAGTAGATTTCTAACTATCCTATCATTTGATCCACCACATTTACTAAAATTTGATTCGTCTGCACCTAACTTGTCACAAACAATTTTGGAAAATCTTTCTTCTTCTGGGTTCTTTAGTTCTGCTCCCCAAGTCCAAGAGCATCCGTCAAAATAAATTTTCATAATAAGTTATCTATAATACCTATTAGATCATCTGCAATCATTCGGTGACCCTTTTCATTTGGATGACCAAAATTTGCACGAGGATACTTTTCAAGGTATAAATCAAAATTTATTCTTTTGTCTGAAAGTTCATGTTTATGTTTCAACTTCATTGGGTGGTGATAATACTTATACGACCTATTTGTAGTTATGACTAAGGGTATATTATTAACATTACAGTGATCTTTTATTGCTTGATAATAAAGATACTCATAATCATTTCCAAATTTATCATGATACACATTTTTCAAGTAAAACCGTTTGAACTCCATAAAATCTCGTTGACGAAGAGTTTTATATTTTTCACCATCGTAATACTCCCATCTTACAGGTAATGACATCTGTATAACTGCTAAATCGTATTCCTTTATATTATTTTCAACTACAAGTCTTCTTACGATACCTCCGTTACAACTCCCTGACTCTGCAAAGTTATATTCTTGTGTTTTATAATGATCAGATATCAAACGACTAAATCTGGTTTTATCCCTGTCAATCAATTCGGTTCCTTTGGTGAATGAATCACCGTCAAAATAAATCTTCATAACTATATCTATGGCACCCGAAAATCTGCACTGCTTTTCTTGAAACTGGTGCATGTGAAAGTATTGGAGTGACAGAGTGAGGGACATTCTCAATACACACTAACTTTCTTGGTTCTGGCATACATCCCAATATCATATCTCCGACTTTATATAAAAACAAACCACCCCACCTTTGATTCCACTCATTTAGATATATGGTTGCACCAAACTTATAAACATCATCAGTATGCCACTGAATACCTGATCCAATCTTCCAATCATGGTATTGCACGACATAATTATCATTTGATATTTTTGGTAAGTATTTTCGCACAGATGCTAAAATTTTTATTTTGGTATTTGCACTCACATCTGCTATGTGACATACACCAGTGTAACCTTCCTGTAGACCTGCTTCCCAAACCGTGCTTGTTCGCCAATCTTTTATACCATCTATTTCATCTAAACATATCTCACAGAGTTTAGTGGATATTATGTTTTTTACAATCGTGGGGGTTGACAACTCATTTCACATGTATTATAATAATTTATGTAAGGACGCTTACATCGGGAGTGACTGAATAAACTTACTGGCA
>CEUK01186588.1_pt1 | contig 17964 bp, 14 predicted proteins | sample 356451 | NCBI WGS metagenome assembly CEUK01 (sample SAMEA2622843, study PRJEB7988) | marine metagenome | isolation source: saline water (ENVO:00002010), including
AAAACGGGAGTTAAAATGAAAACAGTTTCGTAATTATTCATTGTTATTTATTTAATTGTTTATAAAATTCGGTTGGCAAATATACAATTTTCATTGACTTTTAAAACACTTGATGTGATTATTATAAAAGAGAAAATTTAAGTTTTAATTATTCAGTGATTTTTATTGATATCAAATTGGTTGTTTTATATTTGTTATCAGATGAGTAATAATACCTATACCGTATCCGCTCTTAAGTATCGTCCAGATAGTTGGGAGACCATTGTTGGTCAACCAAATATTTCCTCAACTCTTCAACAAGCAATTAAATCTGAACAATTAGCACAAGCTTATTTATTTTGTGGTCCAAGAGGTGTAGGTAAAACTTCCACTGCAAGACTTTTTGCTAAATCAATTAACCTAGCTTACGATAATAAACTTGATGATTTTTCGTATAATATTTATGAACTCGATGCTGCTTCTAATAATCAGGTTGATGATATAAGAAATTTGAATGATCAGGTAAGAATTCCGCCTCAAATTGGAAAATATAAGGTATATATTATTGATGAAGTTCATATGTTATCTCAATCTGCATTCAATGCTTTTTTAAAAACTTTAGAGGAGCCACCTCCTCATGCTGTTTTTATATTGGCTACCACTGAAAAGCACAAAATTATACCCACTATATTATCAAGGTGCCAAGTTTATGATTTCCATAGAATTTCTATTCAGGATATGGTGGATCATTTATCAATCATAGCAGAAAAAGAAAATGTTAAATACGATACTGATGCATTACATGTCATTGCTGAAAAAGCAGATGGGGCCTTAAGAGATGCATTATCGTGTTTCGATTTAATGGTTAATTTTTGCGACTCTAACATTTCTTATGATTCTGTTGTAAAAAACCTCAATATTTTAGATCATGATTATTATTTTAAAATAACTGATGCTATAATCCAAAATAAAATTCACGAATCATTAACCATATTTAATGATATTTTAAGCAAAGGTTTTGATGGACATTTGTTTATTAATGGCTTGGGTTCACATTTTAGAAATTTATTGGTTTCAAAAGATAATTTAACAATAAATTTATTAGAAGTTTCTGAAAAAGTAAAAACTAGATTTTTAGAGCAATCAAATTTGATTTCCACTAAATTATTAATTGAAGGATTAACTGAAATTGGAACAGCAGATGTGCAGTATAAATCAAGCAAGAATCAGCGTTTGCATGTTGAGATTACTCTTATGAAACTTTGTTCAATAGATTCAGAAAAAAAAAAGTCTAAAAATATAGAAATACTTCCTCCTGATAGTTTTATTTCTAAAGCTATTAAGAACGAAAAAGTAGAAAACACTTTAAATGTTAGTGCTGAAGAAAAACCATTGAAAAAAAATCAGGAATCAAAAGGTTATGAAGATGTTATTTCTAAAAATGAGGCAAAACCAATTGTAGTTAGGCCTAAACCTTTAAAAATAAAAAAGAGATCAATTACCGCTTCAATTAGCAACATAAGAAGCAAAATGAATGAGGATAAAAATGTTGTTTTGACAAAAGAAGAAGAACTAAACAAGTCTTCTTCAAAATTTTCAATTGCTATTCTTAAAGAAAAATGGTTGGCTTATGCTGAAAAAAGAAAAAATGAGGGTAAACATGGCCTTTTCGCAACAATGTCTAAAAGCATTCCGTCTAAGATGGATGAGGATTTTCTAGTTGAGGTAGTAATTGATAGTAAAGTTCAACAAATGGAGTTTCAAAAAGAAATTCAAGATTTGTTAGATTTTTTAAGAACTGAATTAAATAATGGGCATATTCAATTAGATATTAAAATTTCCGAATCTAACGTTCAAAAATTAACACACCTAACGAGCAGGGAAAGGTTTTTTCAAATGGCTGAAAAAAATCCTGATTTAAATCTTTTTAAAGACGAGTTTGATCTTGATATAGAATATTAAATTTTTTATCTACTTATTTACTTTGATGTATATATTTGCTGCATGATTTTACCAATATTAGCATATGGTCACTCTGTTTTAAGAGATGAGTGTCATGAAATTGAAGAAGGAATAAATATTGATGAGTTAATTTCAAACATGTTTGAAACCATGTATGGATCTCAAGGTGTTGGTTTGGCAGGGCCTCAAATAGGGGAGTCTTTAAGAATTTTTATTGTTGACGCTTCACCGTTTTCCGAAGATGAATCTAAAGATGAAGACAAGGCAAAAAAGCTAGCTGAACTTAAAGATTTTAAAAAAGTATTTATTAATCCAATTATAGAAGAAGAATTTGGCAATGAATGGTCCTTTTCTGAAGGTTGTTTGAGTATCCCTGGAATTAGGGAAGATGTGGATAGGAAAAATACAATTAAGATTAGTTATTTTGATGAAAAATGGAATTACATAGAAGAAACTTTTAATGGGATTCCTGCACGAATAATTCAGCATGAATATGATCACATTGAAGGAATTCTTTTTACAGATCACCTAAACCCTTTTAAAAGAAGATTGCTAAAAAGAAAACTTAATGATATTAGTAAAGGTAAAGTAGATGTTGACTACAAAATGAAATTTCCAAAACAAAAAAAATGAAATATTTATATTTTTTAATAATTGGCTGTATGTTTTTATCTTCATGCGAAACGGAATCTCAAAATAAATCAGAATTAAATGATAAAAACTCGAATGAAATGGAAGTTTTGAATTCTTTTGATTCTTTGAATTTAATGGCGGAACAAATTATTAATAACGGATTTGATCCTAAATTACAATTACAAAACATTAAACTTGGAAGAGAGTTATATAAATTATCATCTCTTAAAATTCAGGATAAAGGATTGGTGATTTCAGATAGTTTAAAAGAATGTTTGTATCAATGGGCAGCTCTTGGAGCTGAAGCTTCAGAGCATTATAATGACGCAATTACTTATTTTCATAAAGCTCAAAGAAATTTTCCAAAGTCAAGTAATGCACCAAAATATTTACACAACATAGCTAGAATTATTGAGGATAAGCTACGTAACAAAAAAGGTGCTCGACTAGCTTATGAAGAACTAATTGAGTTATATCCAAATCATCCACTTTCAAAGAATTCAAAGACTTATCTTGAAAATGTTTTTGATAAAACTGATGCAGAATTGATTGAGTTAATTCAAGTTGAAAAATAATAATTATTCTCTTTACATGTGAATTACTTCATCGTATGCAGCAGCAGCAGCCTCCATAACTGCTTCACTCATTGTTGGATGAGGGTGTACAGTTTTAATTAATTCGTGACCAGTTGTTTCTAACTTTTTGAGAGCAACAATTTCCGCAATCATTTCAGTTACATTAGCACCTATCATATGGCCACCAAGTAGTTCACCATATTTAGAATCAAAAATTAACTTTACAAATCCATCATTGTGACCAGAAGCACTGGCTTTACCTGATGCAGAGAAAGGAAATTTACCTACTTTAATATCATGTCCAGCTTCTTTTGCTGCTTTTTCTGTCATACCAACTGAAGCAACTTCAGGGCTGCAATATGTACATCCAGGAATATTACCGTAATCAATAGGCTCAGGGTTAAGACCAGCTATTTTTTCTACACAAGTTATTCCCTCAGCTGAAGCAACATGAGCTAAAGCTGGCCCAGGAACAACATCCCCAATTGCATAATAACCAGTAATGTTTGTTTCGTAGTATTCATTTACAATAATTTTTCCTTTATCAGTAACAATGCCTGTTTCTTCTAGACCAATATTGCTAATATTTGATTCTATACCCACTGCTGATAACACTATATCACAGTCAATTGTTTCTTCGCCTTTTTTAGTTTTAACATTTACTTTACAACCTTTATTTTGTTTTTCAACACTTTCAACAGATGAGTTAGTCATTATTTTAATTCCACTTTTCTTAAAAGTTCTTTCTAATTGTTTTGAAACTTCTTCATCTTCTACAGGGACAATATTTGGTAAATATTCAACTATTGTAACTTCAACACCCATTGCATTGTAGAAATATGCAAATTCAACTCCAATAGCACCTGAACCTACAACTACCATTTTTTTTGGAAGCTTTGGTAGAACCATAGCGTCTCTATAACCTATAATTGTTTTGCCGTCTTGAGGTAAATTAGGAAGTTGTCTTGATTTTGCTCCAGTTGCAATAATTATGTTTTTAGCAGAGTAATTATTTACTTCTCCTTTATCATTAGTCACTTCAATTTGTTTTCCAGGAATTACTTTTCCTGTTCCCATTATAACATCAATTTTATTTTTTTTCATCAAAAATTGAACACCACCACTCATTTTTTCTGCAACCCCTCTACTTCTTTTAACAACAGCATTAAAATCTGCTTTAAAATTACTTACTTGAATTCCGTAATCTTCAGCATGATTAATGTAGTCATATACATTAGCACTTTTTAAAAGAGCTTTTGTTGGGATACACCCCCAGTTAAGACAAACGCCTCCTAAAGATTCTTTCTCTATCACAGCTGTTTTTAAACCTAATTGTGAAGCTCTTATGGCAGTTACATAACCCCCAGGTCCGCTTCCTAAAACTATTACATCGTAATTCATGGATATGGTATAATTAATAAATAAGTTCTGCGAAGTTAAAAATTCTATTTATGATTTTTCAAATGACTACTTTTTCTTTTAAAACTTTTGCAATTTTAACAGCTGAACTAGGATTATTTCTAAACCAAAGTTCAGGTTCTATTAATTCTAATTCAGAAACGGCCATTTTATTTTCGTTATCCCAAATAATATCAACTCTTGCATATACAGGAGTTGGATTTAAGCTTTTAATGGATTTTTGAGCAAATTCTATCATTTCTTGATTTGGTTCATAATCATGAATTGTTCCTCCAAAATCGTCTTGAACTCTAAAATCCCCTTTTTTAGCTAATTTTAAAATTGCATGTGTGTATTCGCCATCAATTAGAACTACAGCAACTTCCCCTTTTGAAACGATATTTTTTTGAAATTCTTGAATAATGAAATCCTCTTCTTTAATTAATTCTAAATATTTATTGTTTATTTTTTCAATATTATTTTTATCAACTTTGTAAGTGTATCTTCCAGCTCCTGAAATAGTGGGCTTGACTACAATACAATCCCATTTATTTTTTTTCATGTGTTCTTTAAGAGAAACATCAGATCCTTTTTTAATAAAAATTGATGAAGGAATATTGATGTTTTCTTTTTCTAAATCTTTAAGGTAGTGTTTGTCAAAATTCCAATTAACTTGTTCGTAAGTGTTAATGAGCAAACTATCCGACTTTACCTTTTCAATCCATTTTTTGAATTCTTTAAACCTATGAAAATAGTCCCAGGTAGATCTAATTAATAATATTTTAGCTTCACTCCAATTAAAGTGTTTATCATCCCAATCTTTTCTTGTAGCTTTTAATCCAAGTTTTTTTAGTTCTTTTAAAATTAATCCGTCTTCAGTGAGAACGTTTTGAATATAATCGTCAATAACTTCTGGATTTAAATATCTAGATTCAGTCAATATAACAACATCATATTTTTTCATGAATTTTTTTTGTTTCAAATATAATCAACCATTTTCGGCTAATTATTTATTTCTAAATTTGATTTCAATTTAATTTCAAATGGAATATCGTTTAAAAATAACAGACGCACATAAACATTTCATTTCATTTTCTGTTAAAGTTAATGTCATTGAATCTTCTTTTTTAAAATTACAATTGCCATCATGGCGACCAGGTCGATATGAGTTAGGGGATTTTGCTAAAAACATTAGAAACTTTAAAGTTTATGATGAAAAAGGCAAAATTTTAAACTTTAATAAAACATCAAAAGACAGTTGGCTAGTAGAAAATTTAGATCAAGAAAATCATGTCATTGTTAATTATGAATACTATGCGAATACTTTAAATGCTGGGTCTACTCTTTTGAATGAGCACCAACTTTATATAAACCCTGTAAATTGTTTTATATATGATTCAAATAACAATAATGAAAATTGTATTGTTTATTTAGATGTTCCAAAGTCTTATAAAACAGTCACTTCATTGAAATTAAAAGATGATGGTTCATACAATGCAATTAATTTTGATGAATTGGCAGATTCTCCAATAATTTCAAGTGAATCCCTTCAACAAAGAACCTTAAAAGTTTTAGATATTAAATTTCATTTTTGTTTTCAGGGTGAAATCAGGCCAAAATGGGAGAAATTGTTTTCAGATTTTGAAAAATTTATTGAATATCAAATTAATTGCTTTGGTTCTTTCCCTTTTAAAGATTATTACTTTCTATTTCAAATTACACCACATTCAGCATATCACGGTGTTGAACACCATGAATCAACGGTTATTCTTTTAGGACCATCTTATGATGTTTTTGGTAAATTATATATTGAACTTTTGGGGGTGTCTTCTCATGAACTTTATCATGTTTGGAACATTAAGGGAATTAGGCCAGAAGAAATGTCTCCTTATGATTTTTCTAAAGAAAATTATAATGAGTTGGGTTATGTGGCTGAGGGTGTAACAACATATATGGGCGACAGAATGCTTTTTGAATCGGGTGTTTTTTCAGAACACCAATATTTTAATGAGTTAGTGAAATTGCTTAAAAGACATTATCATAACGATGGAAGAAAAAATTATTCTGTAGCAGCATCAAGTTTTGATACTTGGTTAGATGGTTATGTTGCTGGTATACCAGGAAGAAAGGTGTCTATTTATGTAGAAGGTGCATTAATAGCATTCATATGTGATTCAAGAATAAGAAATGCAACAAATAATAAAAAGTCACTTCATGATGTAATGCGAAAAATGTATTCAAATGAGCAAAAAGTAACATCTTATGATAAAGAAAAATATAAAACTATTTTAGAGGAAATATCTGGAGTTTTATTTGATGATATTTTTAATGATTTAATTTATGGAACTGCTGATTTTACACCTTATTTAGAACTTGCTATGAAAGGTTTTGGTTGGTCGATGAGTCAAAAAAAACCAATTCTTTCTTCTCATAACTATGGGTTAAAAGTGTTAAATTCAAATGGCTTTTCAAAAGTTGTAGGGGTTTTAGATGGCGGAGCTGCGGATATGTCAGGAATTGTTTTAGATGATGTTGTACATTCTGTTAATGGTTTTAGATTGACAAATAATTTTGAAAATTGGTTAAGTTATTTCATTAATGATGAAATAGTTATATCTCTTGAAAGAGATGGAAAATTAAGAAGGTTGACCTTGGAAAAGCCAAATAATTATAGATATTACGACTATGAAGTTAAATAGTGAATCTAAAGATGGTCAATTGTATAGGCCTATAAAATTGCTATGCATTTTAAGTTTATTAGGGTTTATTTACTGTATTAGTAATGACGCGTCTCATTGGGCTTTCTTTAACCATACAGAAGATTTGAAAAATAATCAAGAAGCCTATGAAAGTATGGAGGATCTTAAATCAAACTGGAAAAACCAAGGGCTTGAGTTTAATGATGTTATTAGACAAAAATTAGTAAAATTTTATTTAGTTAGGGCTATAATTGATGTGTTGGCTTTATTGGGAGTTGCCTTAATAAACTTTAGGCTTAAAAAAGGGTTTATCATTTACTCAGTTTTTCAGTTATCCTATATTGTGTCTCCTTTCTTTTTATTAGATGAATATTCAACAATTGTTGTTCCTATAACAACATCTATTATACATTTGGTGTATATATTTTTATTTTATACTCAGTACAAAAAACTTAATTGAGATCTAAAATATTTCATAAAATATAAAACTTTTCAAAAAAAAATCTCGTTCTTTATTAGTATGAGTGAGTTTGGAACAGTTTCAAAAAGAAGGATAAAAAGTAAACCCATTGTAAGGTTTTATTATTTTTTTCCATTTCAGCTTTTTCTACTTCATCTAAAAAGAAATCATATTCTATTGTTTTTTTGGGTTTTGCTCACTCTGTATGTTACTGGAAATTTAGGTGCTAGTTATGGTGTAGATTCTTTATTTTTAGCTCCTACATATATGGGAGAAATAAGTTTTATTTCATTTATTATAATAGGTTTTTCTTTTGGTGGTTTTATTATGGCATTTCACATATACACCTACATATTATTTGCTCATGAATTTAAGTTTTTGGCCACCTTGTCAAGGCCTTTTTTAAAATTTTGTATAAATAATATGATAATTCCATTGGTCTTTTTAATCATTTATATATATCAAATACAATCTTTTTTAAGAGCTGAAGAGTTGATGAGTTATACGCCAATTACAGGTTTTATTTTGTCCTTATTTTTAGGTTTAATTATTTTCTATATTATTTCAATTTTTTATTTCGTAAAGTTTAATAAAAATGTCTATGCAATAAGTGGTAAAACTGAAAATTACTATGATGATTTAGGGAAAAGTTCACTTAAACAATCCAATTTCATAAAGAAACAAAAGAATGCAAAAAATTATCTTGATAAACGTACTTGGCATGTGGAAACGTACTTGTCTGGTTTTTTCTCAATTAGTTTAGCAAGAAGTACAAAGCATTATGAAAAACAGTTATTAGAAAAAGTTTTTTCTCAAAACCATATAAATGCCTCTTTTTTTGAATTAGCACTACTTGTTTCGTTTTTAGTTCTTGGTTTTTTTAGAGAAAAAGAATGGTTAAATATCCCTGCTGGAGCAAGTATATTCCTTCTTTTTACTTTGTTAATAATGGTTTTTAGTATTTTTTATTCTTGGTTTAAGGGTTGGACACTTACTATTCTAATTGTTTTGATTTTTGGCTTTAATTATATGTCAACTCATTTCCATTGGTTTGAATTTAGAAATTATGCATATGGACTTAATTATTCGAATCCTGTGGATTATAATCTTGATAAAATAAAGGAAATATCTTTTGATCAAGAAAATTTACAAAAGGCTAATAATGCTGCAATTAACTCACTTGAAAATTGGAAGAAAAAGAATAATGTTGTTGGAGGTTTACCTAAATTAATTTTAGTTAATACAAGTGGAGGGGGTCTTAGGGCTGCGTTATGGACTGTTCATTTGTTGCATCATTTAGATAGTGTAACAAACAATAAGTTTTTTAATCATACTCATTTAATTACAGGTGCTTCAGGAGGTATGATTGGTGCAACATTTTACCGAGAAATGAAGCTAAAACAAATAGAAGACAAGCAATTTAAAATCAATGGTAATGATTTAAAAGATTCAATGGGTAAAGATTTACTTAACCCTTTAGCTTTCAGTATTGCAACAACTGATATGTTTATGCGATTTAAAAAGTTTCAAGATGTTCATTTTCAGTATACTAAAGATAGAGGATGGTTTTTTGAAAATCAATTGGTTTCGAACTTAAATGCTTTTCATAACAAAAGATTAAAAGATTATCATTCAGTTGAGTATAATTCTATAATTCCAACTATTATTTTTTCTCCATCTGTAGTTAATGATGGAAGAAGATTATTAATTAGCTCTCAGCCTATTTCGTTTTTAACATATGAAGACTCCATAAATAATTTAAACCATAAGTCTTCTTTTGAGGACGTTGAATTTAATCAGCTCTTTGCTAACAATTCGCCACAAAACCTTAAAATAACTTCAGCAATTAGAATGAATGCTACATTCCCATATATTTTACCTATGGTAGTTATGCCAACTTCTCCAAAAATTGAAGTTATGGATGCTGGAATTAGAGATAATTATGGATTAAGTACATCAATAAAGTATTTAAGTAAATTTAAATATTGGATAAAAAATAACACTTCTGGAGTAATTGTAGTTCAAATAAGGGACAAACAAAAATCTGATAAAATAAAAGATAAACAATCAGGTTCTTTAATATCAAAATTATTTACACCTCTAACAAATGTTTACAGTAACTTTTTAAATATTCAGGATTACAACCATGATAATTTAATTGAGTCTATTGAGGATTGGTATGATGGATCAATTCAAATGATTAATTTTAATATTGAACAAGTAGAAAATGAAGAAATTTCTATGAGTTGGCATTTAACGTCAAAAGATAAATCCAAGATTTATGAACAATTGAATAACGAAGAAAATTTAAAGTCTATTGAAAAAATTAAATTTCAGTTGTTAAATTAGTGATTATTATGAATGAACCTAATAAAATTGATTATGATCCAATTAAATCTGAAGTTGATAAAGTTTCAGTTAAGCAAGCTTTAGGGTCTTTTAAGAGTTTTATAAAAAAATTATTTTCAATTTATGATAATGTAGATCGAGATAAGACCATAGTTGAAATAAACAATGAAATAGAATTCACAGGCATTAGCGTATGGATATTAATTTGTTCAATTATAGTTGCTTCCATTGGTTTAATTAATAATTCTCCAGCAGTTATTATTGGTGCCATGTTAATTTCACCTCTTATGGGACCTATAAGAGGAATTGGCTATGCTTTGTCCTCTAATAATTTCAAAGTGCTAATTACTTCATTAAAAAACTTTGGTATAATGGTGGGGGCAAGTGTTTTAGCTTCATTTGTCTTTTATTTTATTTATCCTTTAAATGAAGTTGACTCTGATACTTTTTACAAAGATTTTCCTGAACTTTTTAGCAGAACTAACCCTCATGTCTTGGACATTGCTATCGCATTCTTCGGAGGGTTAGCTGGAGTAATTGCAGCTTCAGTTAAGGATAAAACAGGAACTCTTACCGTATTACCTGGTGTGGCAATAGCAACTGCTCTTATGCCACCTTTATGTACAGTTGGTTATGGAATTGCAGTTTGGAATTGGCCAATATTCATTGGCTCATTTTATTTGTTTCTATTGAATAGTGTATTTATTTGTTTAGCCACTTACATTGTTCTTCAATTGCTAAATTTTCCTAAGGTTAAATATGTAGATCCTAAAGTCGAAAAGAAGGTTAAAATTTATGTTTTTATAGTATTGTTGCTCATTGTAATTCCGAGTATTTTTAAGTTTTACAATATTGTTCAAGAGTCTATTTTTGTTCAAAATGCTGATAATTTTATTAAAAGTGAAATAGAAATTGACCCTGAAATAGAGGTCATAGCAAAAGAATTAATTTTTGATGATGAATTATCCAAAATTAATTTAAGCATTGGAGGTAAGTTTATAGATGAAGAGAAAAATAAAAATTGGAAACTAAAACTTAATAATTATGAATTAAGTGGTGTTGAGTTGAAAATTAATAATCTTCAATCTAAAGCTATTGATGAGCAAGAATTATTAAATAAAATTTTAGTTGATAATGATAAGAAAATAATGTCTATTTCAGATGAAAGAGATTTATATAAATCTGAGCTCCAAAATATTTTAAGAAAGAATAATGACTTGGATGAATTAAATAAAAGAATTTTAACGCATTTCCCGATTATTAAATCTGTGAACTACGGTCAAACATTTAAAGAAATTGATGGAGTAAAGGATACAAACTTTGTTTTTATAATTAATTGGAAAAATAAATCAATAGATAATCCAAAGAGGTCAACTGTAGAAAAATTTATTAATAAAGAATTAAAAGCTTTTTACTCAAACAACAATAAAGTATTAATATTTAACCAATAATATTTTGGGAAAATCAAAAAAAAACCGCCTCAACGTAATTTATTCAACTAATCCTGATTTTGATTTTGAAGAGGAAAATGAGTTTATTGAAACTCTTCCATTTAATGAGCAAAAATTATATGTTTCTCTGGATAAAAAGAATAGGGCAGGTAAATCGGTAACATTAGTTGAAGGGTTTGTAGGATCTGATGATGATGCTAAAGATCTTGCTAAAAAATTAAAGCAACAGTGTGGTGTGGGTGGTGGATATAAAGATTCTGAAATATACATTCAAGGAAATCATAAAGATAAAGTTGGAGCTTTTCTAAAAAACTTAGGAGCAAAAGTTAAATTTAAAGGCGGATAACATTTTCAAAAAAAGTTAAAAAAATATATTTGTTTAACTATTATAATGATAAGTTAAACAAAATAATTACATTCGCAATGTGAAAAAATTTCTTTTCGTATATTTTACATTAGTCTCAAGCTTTTCCTTTGGTCAACAACATACGTTAAGTGGATATGTTAAAGATGTTAATTCTGGTGAAGCTTTAATTGGAGCCAGTATTTTTATTGAAGGTGAAGGAAAAGGAACATCTACTAATGTTTATGGATTTTATTCTATAACACTTGAATCAGGAAACCATAAAGTAAAGTATTCATATGTTGGTTATAAAGATATAATTCGCACGATAGATTTTCAAGATCATGTTAGAGTAAATATTGAGTTAAAAGAAGCCCAAGATGTTTTAGATGAAGTTGTGGTTGAAGCTCGTCAAACAGACGAAAACACTACAAGTACTCAAATGGGTAAGGTAGATTTATCGATGGATAAAATTAAAACTATCCCAGCTTTTATGGGAGAGGTTGATGTACTTAAAACCATTCAGTTTTTACCTGGTGTTTCATCAGGTGGTGAAGGAAATACAGGTTTTTATGTTAGGGGAGGAGGCCCCGACCAAAACTTAATTTTGTTGGATGAAGCAACCGTTTACAATGCCTCACATTTATTTGGATTCTTTTCTGTTTTTAATGCTGATGCTATAAAAAACGTTTCTTTAATTAAAGGAGGTATGCCATCAAATTATGGGGGCAGATTATCATCTGTTTTAGATATAACAATGAAAGATGGAAATTATAAATCGTTTCATGCAGACGGTGGAATAGGACTAATTGCATCAAGATTAACGCTTCAAGGTCCAATTAAAGAAGATACAGCATCTTTTATACTTTCTGGAAGAAGAACTTACATTGATGTATTAACCAACCCATTCATAAAAGATTCATCTGCATTTAAAGGTTCAGGTTACTTTTTTTATGATTTAACGGCTAAATTAAATTGGCGAATTTCTGACAAAGACCGTTTATTTTTGAGTGGATATTTTGGAAGAGATGTTTTCTCATTTAAGAATAAAGATTTAGATTTTGAATTTAATGTCCCTTGGGGAAATGCAACAGCATCTTTAAGGTGGAATCATTTATTTAGCGATAGGCTTTTTGTAAATACTACAGCTGTTTTTACAGATTATAATTTCGAATTTGGTGGCGGTTCAAGTAATTTTAATTTTAAACTAGCATCAGGAATAAGAGATGGAAATTTAAAGCAAGATTTCACGTTTTATCCAAATTCTTTACACAATGTAAAATTTGGTTGGAATTATACGCTTCATCGTTTTATTCCAAGCAGTGTAGGCGCTAGTTCTGGTGATGTTGAGTTTGATACTGGTGAAACCGTAAAGATTTTTGGAAATGAAGCTGCCCTTTATCTATTAGATGAATGGGATATAACTGAAAATTTAAAAGTGAATTTAGGATTTAGAATGTCTATGTATCAACACATAGGTCCTTTTACTAGATATTACAAAAACCCCAGTACAGGGACTACAGACTCCATTAAAGAATACGGAAATTTTGAAACCATTAAAACCTACTTTGGTCCTGAGCCAAGGTTTTCTGCCAGATATTTATTTAACGATAACTCATCTATAAAATTGGGAATTTCTCACAACTACCAGTACATACATCTTGCATCCATTTCTTCTATTTCTTTACCTACTGATTTATGGTTTCCAAGCACAGAAGTTGTTAAGCCACAAATAGGAACTCAATACAGTGCCGGATATTTCAGGAATTTCATTGACAACAAATACGAAGCATCTGTTGAACTTTATTATAAAGACTTGAAGAACCTAATTGAATACAAAGAAAATTCTTTTCCTGAAGATAATTTAAACAACAATGTAGACAATCAACTTACTTTTGGAAATGGATATTCATATGGAGCAGAATTTTTTGTTAAAAAAAGAATGGGTGATTTTAACGGATGGGTAGGATATACTTGGTCTAAAACCATGAGGCTATTTGAAGATATTGATAATGGAGAATGGTTTCCTGCAAAATTTGATCGAAGAAACGATTTGTCAGTAGTGTTGCAATACGATATAACACCAAGAATTAACGTAGGAGCAGTATTTGTTTATGCAACAGGAAATTCAATTTCATTGCCTGAAAGAAGATGGTATTCTTTACAAGAAAATCGTTTAATTACAGTTTGGAGCAAAAGAAATGCTTACAGAATGGATCCTTATCATAGAATGGATTTGTCATTAACTATTGACGCAAAAGAAAAAAAAGAAGATATTAATCCTGAAACTGGAGAAACAATTTTAAGAAAGAAAAAATTAATTTCATCTTGGAATTTTTCAGTTTATAATTTGTACAACAGGTTAAATCCATATTTTATCTTTTTTGATTACAGTGGAGACCCTGTTCAAGGAACAGCTGATTTTGGAGCATATCAAGTTTCTTTATTTCCAATTCTACCATCAATAACATGGAATTTTAAATTTTAATGAAATCAATAATCAACATATCGTTTACACTTTTAGTCCTTATTATAAATCTATCTTGTCAAAAACAGATAGAATTTGATTTGCCTGATGTTGAACAAACATTAGTTTTGGAGGGCACGTTAGAAAGTGGCCAACCTCCTGTTATCTTTTTAACAAATAGCCAGGGTTATTTCGATCCTATTGATAGCAGTACATTCGAAAATGTGTTTGTTCATGATGCCAATGTTATTCTGTTCAATGGAACTGAAAACATTCCACTTCAAGAAATAACTTTCAATGGAATATCTGTTTATACTAGCCTTGATCCTGCAGCGATTGGAGAATTTGGAACCAATTATAAACTTACGGTCCAATCGGGAGATAAAGAACTAATTGCACGTACTAAAATTCCTTATTCACTAGGCTTAGACAGCCTATGGTTTGAGGCTTACCCTGCTTACGATTCTTTAGGCTTTATTTGGTCAAAATTTACTGATCCAGATACGGTAGGCAACTGTTATCGTTGGTTTGCACAACGAATAAATAGATATACATACAATTATCCACCTCCTCACGATAGTGTTCTTGGACAGATGAAAGACAGCAGGCCGTTAGCCCCAATAGGCAGTTCTACAGACGATAAACTCTTTAATGGATTAACTTTTGATTTTGTTTTTGCTAGAGGTGAAGACGGTATATTTGAAGGGCCTGACGATGAAGGAATTGAAGAAGGTTTTTTTAAAAGAGGCGATACAGTGGTGGTTAAGTCTACGACTACCACCTATCCAATATACTTGTATGTAAGAGCTATGGAAAATGCTGCAGTTTCAAATGGAAGTATTTTTTCTTCTCCTGGAAATCTGCCCTATAATGTTGAAGGGGACGGCATTGGAATTCTTTATGGCTACGGAGTTGCTTACGATACGTTAATTTGTGAATAACTCCTTTCAAATCACATTTGAATAATAGTATATTTGTTCTTCAAAAATTTTAAAAAATGTCTGAATCTATTGAAAAAGTAAAATGTCTTATTGTAGGGTCTGGTCCTGCAGGTTTCACAGCCGCTATTTATGCATCAAGAGCCAATATGGCTCCAGTGTTGTACCAAGGAATGCAACCAGGTGGTCAATTAACCACTACAACAGATGTAGATAACTTCCCTGGATATCCTGATGGAGTTAATGGAACAGAAATGATGGTACAATTAGAAAACCAAGCCAAACGATTTGGAACAGATGTTCGAATGGGAATGATAACAAAAGTTGATTTTTCTGGTCCAGTTCATAAAGTATGGGTAGACGATACTAAAGAAATTCATTCTGATACCATTATTATTTCAACTGGTGCTTCTGCTCGTTACTTAGGACTTGAGTCCGAACAACATTACCTAGCTAATGGAGGTGGTGTTTCAGCTTGTGCCGTTTGTGATGGATTCTTTTATAAAGGTCAAGACACCATAATTGTTGGTGCTGGAGATTCTGCTTGTGAAGAAGCGGCTTATTTATCAAACATATGTACCAAAGTTACTATGTTGGTAAGAAGAGACGAGTTTAGAGCCTCTAAAATCATGGCTGAAAGAGTAAGAGGAATTAAAAATATTGAGATTTTACACAATACAGAATTAGATGAGGTATTGGGAGATGGCAATGTAGTTACAGGCGTTAGAGTGGTTAATAATCAAACACAAGCTAAACACGAAATCGCTTGTACTGGAGCTTTCATTGCAATAGGTCATACACCTAATACTCAGGTATTTAGCCCTTGGTTAGAAATGGATGAAACTGGGTATATTGTAAATAATCCGGGGACATCAAAAACCAATATAGAAGGTGTATTTGTTTCGGGCGATGCTGCCGATCACGTTTACCGACAAGCGGTAACAGCAGCTGGTACAGGTTGCATGGCTGCATTAGATGCCGAAAGGTATTTAGCTGCAAAAGGACTACATTAGTAGTTATGAAAAAAGCCTCTTTTCTTTTAAGTTTATGTTTCATAGTGGGTTCGTGTGCTAAGGCACCCAAAACACCAAGTACTTGTGATTTTACCAATTCAGGTAACGATTATTTCACCATTGTAAGTAATGACGATTCTCCTGAGCGAGCATTCAATGTGTTTTGCAAAAAAGTGAATGTATTTGGAATAATGCTATACGCTACATCAACTGTTAGCGATCAAGATTTACTTCATGCAGCTAACGTTATGGCGCAATATTTAGACAACGATGAAGACAGCATTATTGATAATCCCTTGGTTTTGGACAAAATGATTGAAAATCAATCGTCAATGGTGTTGTTTGGAACCGAAAACTCAAAAGATCAACGCGCAGCATTTAACAGTGGAAGAAACATAGAAGACCAATACAAATTGCAAGACTTGTACGGCAGCGAAATATACCCTAATTGGAATTACGATGCCCCATTTGATGCAACATTTGAAGAAGTGTTGCATTTGATAACACACAGCGGTTATTCTCAAGTGTACCCATCGATTTTTGGGGAGCAACAAGGTTCTGAAATTGCTAATGCCATGGACTTAGCTAGAGGTGGTCAGTATACCAGCATTCCTTCTAGTTATTCGTCTGATGCATGGTACAGTTATGACGACAGAACTTGCGAATACGATTGTCAGGTTACTGAATATTTTTATTGGGCATTAACTTCTTTATTAGGTGCTCAAGATTATCCTGGTAGATTAGATAAAATAGGCCACGAATGGAAAGCCAATACACCCGCTTTGGTGCAATCTATGGACCCAGCTGTATATGCAATATTGACAGATACTACATATAGTTTGCCCACTGTGCTACCTGATGGTAGTTACATGCGATAGTTGATTTTATTTTTAATCTAAAGTTGAATACTATTTAGTATATTCAACTAATCAAAACTTTACAAAAATATCTCTTTCTACTTTTTCTGCTAATCTCATTCAGCAGCAAAGCTCAAGTCAACCTAGATTCATTATGGGGTGTTTGGAACGACAAAACCCAACCAGATACCAATCGACTTAAAGCAATGAAAAGCATAGCTTGGGATGGTTATTTGTTTTCTCAGCCAGATAGCGCTTTTTATTTTGCTGGGTTACAATATAAACTAGCTGAATCTGTTAGCAACAAGAAATGGATGGCAGATGCACTAAATACGCAAGGAACGTCTTTTTATATTAGACAAGATTATGATAAAACCATAGACTATTATACCAAAAGTTTAATAATAGCTGAGGAAGATGGAAATAAAAGAAGAATCGCTGGTTGTTTAAATAATATAGGTGCTGTTTATAATCTTTTGGGTAACGACGCCAAAGCCATGGAATATTATACTAGAGGCTTAAAAATAGCTGAAGAAATAGGAAATAAAAAATTTATTGGCAATACTTTACTTAATATAGGAATGATTTATCATGACAAAGGCGACCTAGCTAAAGCCCTAGACTATTACATTAAGAGCTTAAAAATAGCTGAGGAAGTTGGAAATAAAAAAGGTATTGCTGACATTTTATCATCCATTGGAATAGTCAATAATGATCTGGGTAATTACGATAAAGCCATTAAATATTATTCTAGAAGTTTAGAAATATATGAGTTATTAGAACAATATGATGGCATTTCAAAAACTTTAATTAACCTAGGGAGTATTTATTTTGATCAGG
>CEUK01032703.1_pt1 | contig 17934 bp, 16 predicted proteins | sample 356451 | NCBI WGS metagenome assembly CEUK01 (sample SAMEA2622843, study PRJEB7988) | marine metagenome | isolation source: saline water (ENVO:00002010), including
GATTTTTGATTTGAATTTTCACTAGTTTCTTGATCGTTTTGTTCAATTATAGATCCATCTGTTGAAATTAATGCAATTATATCTCCAACTTGCGCAACTTCATTTTCTTTAAAGAGTGTTTTTATTAAAATTCCTTCTGCTTCAGAAGGTAACTCATTGTCAACTTTATCTGTAGCTACTTCAACTAATGGCTCGTCAATTTGAACTGTATCTCCAATTTTTTTTAACCAATTAGTAATCGTGGCTTCTGTTACGCTTTCTCCCATCTTAGGGAGTCTAATTTCAACTTGTGACATATTTTGTGTATACTCTTTATTAAGTACAAAAATAATCTAAATTTATTCTTTATCAATTTTTAGAATAATAAGGTTTTATTTATCAAGTTTTTTCCATCCTTTAATTAATATAGATATATCCTTCTTGACTGAATAGTCTCTTGCATATAATAGATTTAATTTTTCAATTATTGAATTATTAGTTACACTTATTATGTTTTCAGGGTATAATATACCAGGTTTGATTTTAGGGATACGAACATCTTTTTTATAAATTTTTTCCGAAAATCCTACGAATGATAATCTACCTAAAAAAATCATTATCATATTTTCAAAATAAATTTTTTTGTTTTTATAAAACCATAATATAAATGGACTTATTATAATAGCTGTTAATGACAATAATAGATCAAATAATCTTTTTTTTCTTTTATTTTCTTTGGATGTTAATATATTTAAATTTAAAAGATATAAATCACCTCCTGTATCTATAGAATTACTACCTATTAGAAAGTTTTCAGATTCCGGTGCAATTTTATAATCAACGTGTTTAAATTTGCACAAAGACATTAATTCGATAATTTTTTTATAACTAATGTTTTTTGAACTGAAAATTATTTCATCATAAGAGTTATTTTTTGTGTTAAAAAATAATTCTAGTTCAATTTTATCAATAATTGAAATATTAGTATTTGTTTTTTTGATAATATCTTTAATTCTATTGTATTCTTTATCTTCTGAACAAACAATAGCAAATGATTTTGATTCTTTTATTTGTAATTTGTACTTTTTTCCAACTATAAAGTGTAAGAATGCTCGTGAGATTAAATAGTAAGAAATTACCCACAATGATCCTAAAAAAATGAAGAGTCTTGAAAATTGAAGGTTTTTGGGGAGTACAGCATAAAAGATTAATATAATTATAGTACCTATTAAAGTCCCCTTTATTGTTTTAAATATTTTCAAAGGATAATCGTAACCACCTTTAAAATATATTGTATATATCCATATTAAAGAATAAATGGGAATAGAATATTTTATAAGATTGATAGGAAATTCAATATTTGAAATTTTCCAATAGTTTGTTAATAGGTAAAGTCCAAATATTATATATAAACAATCAATAATAGGTAGAAATGATAGTTTAATTATTCTTTTTAAAACAGCTATGAATGCTCTAAAATATATTGCTAAATTAATTGATAAGTTTAAAAAAAATACATTTTTATTTGGCATATGTTTTTTTGCAAATATTATCATTGCGCGGTAAAATACAAACACATAATTTACTGAGCTTTTTTTTGTGCTTTCTCCTTTATAATGAATTATTTTTGTATCAGAAATATAATAGTTTTTATATCCTTTTAATTTTATTCTATATGACATATCAATGTCCTCACCGTACATGAAAAACATTTCATCTAATAAACCAACTTTTTCAATTGTTCTTTTTCTTATAAGCATAAAAGCTCCACTCAAAACATCAACTTCATGATTTTTAAATTCTGATAAATGACCTAGATGGTATTGTCCAAATTTCCTAGATTTTGGGAATAGACTAGATAATCCGAATATTTTATAAAATGCAACACTTGGTTTGGGAAAACTTCTTTTCGACTCAGGAAGAAAATTACCTTTTCCATCAATCATTTTTACTCCAACTGCACCTGAACGAGGTTTTTTATCCATAAAATCTATAGTTTTTATTAATGTATCTTCCTCGATAACAGTATCAGGATTTAGTAATAAAATATATTCTCCATTTGCTAATTTTATCGCTTGATTATTTGCTTTAGAAAAACCAACGTTTTTTTTGTTTTCAATTAAGTTGAATTTAGGATATTTTTTTTTGATCATTTTTACAGATCCATCCATTGATTTATTATCAACAATGAATACCTCTGCTGATAAATCTTTAATTGCCTTTTGAACAGAACTTAAACATTGATTTAAGAAGAATTCTACATTGTAGTTAACAATAACAATAGAAATTTTATATCTATATTTTAAATTCAATTTTCTTCTTTTAATGTTGAATAGCAATACATGAAATTTCAATATCTACATCTAGAGGTAGTTTAGATACTTCAATTGTTTCTCTTGCTGGTGGTAATTCTTTGAAATATTCAGAATATACTTTATTTACTTCTGAAAAAGTTTCCATATTCTTTAAAAAAATAGAACATTTCACAATATGCTCAATTTTCATATTTGCTTCCGATAGTAACGCTAAAATATTTTTCATTACTTGATGTGTGGATTCTTGTATAGAATTATTTACTAAATGTCCATTTTTTGGATTTATGGGTATTTGCCCAGAGATATATAGTGTGTTTTGTATTAAAATTGCTTGGCTATATGGACCTATAGGTTTTGGTGCATAAGGAATTTGTATAACCTTTTTCATCTTTTTATTTTTGTACAAGTTTACATAAAAAAATAGTTTTTTGAAGCATATTTTACTTATAGACAATTACGATTCTTTTGTATTTAATTTATATCATAGTTTATTATGTATTGGAGTAAATGTTGATGTAATTCGTAATGATAATAAAATTAAAAACTTATTAAAATATGATGCTATTGTTATCTCTCCTGGTCCTGGATTGCCAAGGGATGCATTTTTTTTAATGGATATTTTGAATGATATAAAAGGAAAAAAACCTGTTTTAGGTATTTGTCTTGGAATGCAAGCAATATGTGAATTATTAGGTGGAAAATTATATAACCAATCCAAAATAAAACACGGTGTTAGTGAAATTATTAAAATTTATAATAGTGAATTATTTATTGGAATTAAATCTGAAATCAATGTTGGATTATATCATAGCTGGGCAGTTGATAATAGTGGTGACTATAATGTAATAGCAAAGTCTAAAAATAATATAATAATGGCTGTTGAAAATAAAGATTATAAATTATATGGTGTTCAGTTTCATCCAGAATCTATAATGACAAAAGATGGTTTAAGAATAATTCAAAATTTTATTCAATTGATATGAAAAAAATTATATAAAAAAGAAATCTACCCTTCTATTTCTTTGCCTGCCTTCGTTTGTTGAATTAGTATCTATTGGCATTTTTTCACCTTTAAAATCGAATTCTATTCGGTCTCTTGCTATGCCTTTCGTAGAGAAATACTCTATTATTGATTCAGATCGTTTTTTTGATAGAATTATATTATATTCTTCTGTTCCATCTGAATCAGTATGCCCAACAACTTTTATTCTTAGGTCGCTATGACCTTTAACTATTTTGGTGATTTCATCAAGGAAATTGTGAAATTCAGGACGTATGATATATTTGTCAAAATCAAAAAAAACTGGTTTGAATATAAAATTTTTTCTTTCTTTTATTCGGATTTCAGGAGCATTTAAATTTTCTTTTATTCCATAAACAAATTCATTAAACCAGTTATGATTTATCTGCTCTGTGTGTTTTTTTATTAACTTATTTTGACATTTATAAAGTATTATTTTACCAATAAATCTTTTACAATCTATACTTTCGAACTTTCCTTCAAGATAACCAGTATTTTTATTGTAAATTAATTCTGCAGTTAATCTACACCATTTTGTTTTAGAAGATTTCGATTTTTTTTCTATGACAGTTTGATGTATTTTTATTTTATTTTCTTTTAAATATCCAGTTACTTGCTTAAGAGCATATTCATTTGTTTTTAATATTTCCTCTCTTGAGTAGCCAGAGATTTTATTGTCTTTTGATTGTATTTCTAATTTAAAAGGTATACCATTTTCTATAACTCTTCCGGCACGTATCATTACACCTTCCCAATTACCATTGAAATTCGTCTGGCTATTAGTGATTGTAGAGAATGAAATACTAATTAGTAATAAAATATAATTCTTCATTTTTCACATAATTCGAAATAAAGATAATTAATGTTATAAGTTTTATCTTTTTATTAAATAATAAAATTTTTTCTCAAATATTATAAGTATTAACAATTAGTCAATTATTATGTTGATAAGTTCCATTTTCTTTTCTCTTTTGTGTTATAAGTTTTCTTTTTGGTTCATTATTTTTGTTTGTACAACATGATTAATTTATTTACAAATTAATTAAAATCAAATTATGACTGAAGAAAATAAACGAAAAGAATATGCAGCCGATAATATTCAGGTTTTGGAAGGTTTGGAAGCTGTTAGAAAGCGTCCTGCAATGTATATTGGTGATGTTGGGTCAAAAGGTCTTCATCATTTAGTATACGAGGTTGTTGACAACTCAATTGATGAGGCTTTGGCTGGTTATTGTAATCGAATAGAAGTTTATATAAATAAAGACAATTCCATAACAGTAAATGACAATGGTAGAGGTATTCCAACTGCTATGCATTCAAAAGAAAAAAAATCTGCATTAGAAGTTGTTATGACTGTTCTTCATGCAGGTGGTAAATTTGATAAAGATACTTATAAAGTCTCTGGTGGTCTTCATGGAGTTGGTGTATCCTGTGTTAATGCTTTGTCTACAAATCTTAAAGCAACTGTTTCTCGAGAAGGTAAGATATTTGAGCAAGAGTATAAATTGGGTAAACCTTTGTATGATGTAAAAGAAATAGGTTCAACTGATAAAACAGGAACTGAAGTTACATTCACTCCTGATAGTAGTATTTTTGAAATAACAGAGTATAATTATGATACTCTAGCTGCTCGAATGCGTGAATTAGCATTTCTAAATAAAGGTATTACAATTACTTTGACAGATCTAAGGCAGTTTGATGACGAAGGACAAAATATTAATGAAACTTTTTATTCTGAAGGTGGGTTAAGTGAATTTGCTGCATATCTTGATAGAAATAGAGAAAAATTAATATCAGAAGTAGTTTATTTTGAAGGGGAAAAAGATGGTGTTCCAGTTGAAGTTGCTTTAACATACAATACATCCTACACAGAGAATATTCAAGCTTATGTAAATAATATTAATACTCACGAAGGAGGAACACATTTGTCAGGTTTTAGGAGAGGTTTGACTAATACATTAAAAAAATATGCTTCGGAATCTGGTATGTTAACTAAAGAAAAAGTTGAAATAGAAGGAGATGATTTTCGAGAAGGTTTAACAGCTGTAGTATCCGTCAAAGTTGCAGAACCACAATTTGAAGGGCAAACTAAAACTAAATTAGGTAATAGAGAAGTTACAGCTCCCGTTAGTCAGAGTGTTTCTCAAATGCTTTCTAGTTATTTGGAAGAGCATCCATCAGAAGCAAAAACAATTGTAAATAAAGTAATTCTTGCAGCAAAAGCAAGACAAGCTGCGAGAAAAGCAAGAGAGATGGTCCAGCGTAAATCTGTAATGTCAGGCTCTGGTTTACCTGGTAAGCTAGCTGATTGTTCTTCAAAAGATCCAGCGGAATGTGAGATATATTTAGTTGAGGGTGATTCTGCCGGTGGAACAGCTAAACAGGGAAGAGATAGGATGTTTCAAGCAATAATGCCACTTCGAGGTAAAATTTTAAATGTTGAGAAAGCCATGCATCATAAAATTTTTGAAAACGAAGAGATTAAAAATATTTATACAGCATTAGGTGTTAGAGTAGGGACAGAAGAAGATACTAAAGCATTAAATTTAGATAAATTAAGATACCATAAAATCATTATTATGTGTGATGCCGATGTTGATGGATCTCACATAGAAACATTAATCCTTACATTTTTCTTTAGGTTTATGAAAGAGCTTATTGAATTGGGCTACATTTATATCGCAACTCCTCCTTTATATCAAGTTAAAAAGGGAACTAAAATTAATTATGCTTGGGATGATAACCAAAGGGATTTATTAATTAATCAAATGAAGGGTTCAGGTTCTGAGTCTTCAGTTGGTATACAAAGGTATAAAGGTTTAGGTGAAATGAATGCTGAACAATTATGGGATACAACAATGAATCCAGAACATAGAACACTTCGTCAAGTTACAATCGAGAATGCAGCTGAGTGTGATCAAGTCTTTTCTATGTTGATGGGAGATGAGGTGCCACCTCGACGAGCATTTATTGAACGTAATGCAAAATATGCAAAAATTGATATTTAATTAGGATACTATTTTAGGTCTTTCTCTTTTTCTTTTTAGCAGCTGGAAATAGAATATTATTTAATATTAGTCTATAACCAGGAGAATTTGGATGTAAATTTAAGTCTGTAGGTGGGTCACCAACACGATGTTGGTAGTCCTCAGGGTCATGTCCACCATAGAAAGTCCATGTTCCTAAGCCCATTTCTCCATGAATGTAACGAGCAGTTCCAATTGCTTTAGTTTCTGCTAATATTAAAACATTTGATTTTATTAATTCTTTTTTAAAGTCAGTTGTTTGTCCCATAAAACCTTTTATCATTTTTGTATGACATTGGGTTAACATTGTTGGTATAATATCCCATTTTGCTGAAAATTCAAACAGAGTAAATTTATCTAATCTTTCTTCTCTTTTATGTAAATGTGTTCCATCAATATCCGAATATTCATATTCTAATGGATTTTCTACTAACTTAAATTTATCAAAGCCTAGTGTGTTTGAATAGTCTAATTTATCTTGAAAGTTTTCATCAGATGGATCTCCATCAAACATTGATTCACAAATATCAGTTTTATGAGCTGCTAGTGCTATGTCAAAACTATCCGTTCCACTGCACATTGTGAATAAAAAACCACCTCCAATCACAAAGTTTTTTATTTTTTTAGCAACAGCTAACTTCATTTCAGAAACTTTATTAAATCCTAATTTTTTCGATGATTCCTCTAAACTTTTGACTTGTTTTTTATACCAAGGATAAGATCTGAAACTAGCATAAAATTTTCCATATTGTCCGGTGAAATCTTCATGATGAAGATGTAGCCAATCATATTCAGGAAGACCATTATTAATTACTGTTGAATCATAAATTTTTATATATGGTATTTCTGCATATTCAAGAACTAGTGTTACTGCATCATCCCATGGTTGTTTTCCCTCAGGAGTATAAACAGCTATTTTAGGTGCTTTTTCTAATTGAATAATTTCCATATTTATTTCTGGTGATCCAATTTCTTTTTTGATTTTGTTTACTTGTCCATCAGCTAAAACCTCATAACTAATACCTCGAATAATAAGTTCTTCTTCTATGTTCATTAGATGGGGTGTTAAAAATGATCCTCCTCTATAGTTTAGCATCCATTCGATAATAATACCATTTTCTAATAAGTAATAAGATAGACCATAAGCTTTTAAATGATTCGATTGAGAATCATCCATTGGTATAAGTAATTGTGATGCAAAATTTAAATTAGAAAAATATAAAAAGAAAAGAATTGTGATTAAAATTTTCATAAAATAAATTATTATTACTTCTAAATGTAGAAAATCATTTTTTTAGAAAGGTGGTTTATCGTTTGGATCGAAATTTAAGTTATCTTTTTCTAATGAATTCATTTTACTAGGTATTGTATAAGAGCTTTGGTTGTCAAAATCATTGTTAGCTGATAATTTAGAACTTTCATTTTCATTTGGGTAAAAGCTTGCTATATTATCAAACTTAGCAAATTCTTTAATAAATCTTAATTTCACATTATCTAGAGATCCATTTCTATGTTTTGCTATAATTATTTCACCAATTCCTGTATTAGAATTTCCTTCTTCATCTTGCATAAATCCATAGTATTCAGGTCTATAAATAAAGGAAACAATATCTGCATCTTGTTCAATTGCTCCAGATTCTCTTAAATCAGATAATTGAGGTCTTTTGTCTCCTCCTCTTGTTTCAACAGAACGACTAAGTTGAGAAATAGCTATTATAGGAACATTTAATTCTTTAGCTATTTCCTTTATAGATCTTGAAATAGATGATATTTCTTGTTCGCGATTTCCTCCTCCTTTATAATTATTTCCAGTCATTAGTTGAAGGTAATCAACAATAACAAGTTCTATATTGTGTTGCATTTTTAATCTTCGACACTTTGCTCGTAAATCGAAAATATTAATTGCAGGAGTATCATCAATATAAATCGGTGCTGTAGCTAATTTTTTAATTCTACTATGTAGTTGTTGGAATTCATCATCTCTTAAATCTCCTTTTCTAAGTTTTTCAGCTGGAATTCTAGTTTCTGCAGCAATTAGTCTTTTAACTAGTTGCACAGATGACATTTCCAAAGAAAAAATAGCAACAGCCTTATTGAAGTCAACAGCAGTATTTCTTGCCATAGATAAAACAAAAGCTGTTTTTCCCATTGCCGGACGAGCTGCAATTACAATCATATCTGATCTTTGCCAACCTGATGTTATTTGATCTAGTTCAAAAAAACCAGTTGGAATACCAGAAATACCATCAGAATTTTCTGAAGCTTTTTCAATTTCTTCAATCGCTTCACGAACCACATTCTGCATAATTGAAACTGATTTACCCATATTATCTTCTGCGATATTGAATAAATCACCTTCAGCTTTATTTAATACATCAAAAACATCATTAGTTTCATCATATGCATGTTTCATGACATCATTACTCATTTTGATTAATTCACGCTTAATATGTTTCTCAGAAATAATACGAGCATGATATTCAACATGAGCTGTTGATCCAACACGACTAGTTAATTTTGATATATAGACTGCGCCACCAGCTTGTTTAAGTTTTCCGCTTTTAGTTAAATGGTCTGTTACGGTTAGTATGTCTATAGGTTTAGATGTTCCAAATAAATCTTGAATAGAAGCAAATATAAGTTGATGTTTTGGATCATAAAAGCTATTTTCTTTTAAGATATCTATTGTATCGGTAACAGCATTTTTTTCAAGCATCATTGCTCCAAGTACTGCTTTTTCAAGATCTACCGCTTGAGGCGGTATCCTACCACTATCTATTATTTTTGTATTTCTTTTAGAAATACTTGATTCTTTTCTATTTGAATTATTGGATTTTATTTCCATCTGCCAAATATAATTAATACTATTATTTGATATAAATGTTTTATAAAAACTTTAAAAAAAAGATATACATATTAGTTTTCAACAATTGTTAATAGTTATCTTAATTTTGATATATGCAACAGAAGATTATTTTAACTAAAGACGGTTCTAGTACAATTTTTTTGCCAGAAATTAAAGAGACTTATCATTCAAAATACGGCGCTATAGAAGAGGCAAATCATGTTTTTATAAAAAATGGATTGAATTTTTTTCATAAATCAAGTTTAAAGATTTTTGAAATGGGTTTTGGTACGGGTTTAAACTGCTTATTAACAGCCATTAAGTCTATCGAAATTAAAGTTAATATTGAGTACTCTACTGTAGAGCCATATCCTATAACGAGAAAAGTTTTAAATGATTTGAATTACACTTCAATTATAGGTGATAAATACTTTGATCTATATAATAAAATTCATAATGTGAATTGGGAATCAAGGTATATAATCAGTCAAAATTTTTCTTTAAAAAAAAATCAATCAACAATTCAAGATTATTCATTTAAAAAACAATATTTTGATATTATTTTTTATGATGCTTTTGGACCAAGGGTTCAACCAGAATTATGGTCTGTTGATGTACTTCAAAAAAACTACTTTGGATTAAGACAAGGTGGGATATTAGTTACATATTGTGCTCAAGGTCAATTTAAGAGAAATTTAAAAAAAATAGGTTTTAAAGTTCTTTCGATGCCTGGTCCTGTTGGAAAAAGAGAAATGACAATTGCAATGAAATAGTTTATGATTTAATGATCTTTCCTTTCATAATACCATCATAATCTATTGAATCTAAGTAAACATTTTTAAAAGTATTTATCAATTCGTCTTTAAAAGGAGTTTTTATTTTAATATAGTTTGATGTATATCCATACATCATACCTTCATTATTTTCGTTTTCAAAAAGAACTGTTTCATGCTTACCTATGTTACTTTCATAAAATTTACGTTTCTTCTTATAAGATAGGGCGTGTAGCTGTTTGCTTCTTTCTTTTCTAATTTTTATTGGAACGGTATTTTTAAGCTTTATAGCAGTTGTGTTTATTCTTTCAGAATAAGTAAATACATGTAAGTAAGATATATCTAAATCATTTAGAAAAGAGTATGTTTCTTTAAAATCACTATCTGTTTCTCCTGGAAATCCAACAATTACGTCTACACCAATACAAGTGTTAGGATTATTTTTTTTAATTTTTTTAATTCTATTAGAAAATACCTCTTTTGTATATTTTCTTCTCATAGATTTGAGTAATTTGTCACTACCTGATTGAAGAGGTATATGAAAATGTGGAACAAATTTCTTGGATTTTTTTAATGTAAAATCAATTATTTCATCAGATAATAAATTAGGTTCAATTGAAGATATTCTAAATCGGCTTATACCTTTTATATTATCTAAGGCTTTTGTTAATTCAAAAAAATTCTCTTCTTTTCCTTGTCCAAAATCTCCAATATTTACTCCAGTAAGAACAATTTCTTTAATCCCTTTTTCCGCTATTTCTTTAGCTTTTTCTATTGTAGTTGATATACTTGCATTTCTACTCTTACCTCTAGCTAAAGGTATGGTGCAAAATGTACAGAAATAATTACAACCATCTTGAATTTTTAAAAAAGAGCGTGTTCTATCACCTATGGAAAAAGCGGGTATAAAATCTTTTGTTTCTTTTATTTTACTATTGAATATTTTTGTTTCTTCTTTTTTATCTAATGATTCAATGTGTTTTACTAAATTAAATTTTTCATTAGCACCTAAAACTATATCTACTCCTTTTATTGAAGCTATTTCTTTTGGTTTAAGTTGAGCAAAACATCCAATAATTGCAACAAATCCGTTTGGATTAATTCTAATTGCACGTTTTACAAGTTGTCGACATTTTTTATCTGCGTTTTCAGTAACTGAACATGTATTAATTACAAAAACATCTGGATTTGCATCAAAATCTACTTTAGCATATCCAGCTTCCTGAAAACTTCTACCAATTGTTGATGTTTCAGAAAAATTTAATTTACATCCTAAAGTGTAAAATCCTACTTTTTTATATTCAATCATTACTAAACGAAATTACAAGAAAAACTTATAATTATTTTATTTTGAAATAATAAATATTACATAAGTTGTAAATAATCTTTGAATTTCATTATTTTGATTGTTAGAATGAAAAAAGAGCTAAAATTATATTATAGTAAATTATCAAATTGGGATCAATTACCCGATAATGACCAATTATTAGTAAAGAAAGCAATTGAAATTATGCATAATGCATATGCACCATATAGCAAATTCAATGTTGGTTCTGCTCTTTTATTGTCTAATGGAGTTATTGTCGAAGGAAGTAATCAAGAGAATATAGCTTATCCATCTGGTTTATGTGCTGAACGTGTAGCTTTATTTTATGCTGGTGCAAATTATCCTAAAGAAAAGATAAAAACATTATGTATTGTTGCAAAAGGTAATCTACTTCCAATCTCAAAAGTTTTATCACCATGTGGAGCATGTAGACAGGTCATGGTTGAAACTGAAAGAAGACAAAATGAGCCTTATCGAGTAATTTTAGTTTCACAGAATAATGTTACTATTATTTTTGATTCTGCTTCTGATCTTCTTCCATTAGCATTTGGTTAACGGTTTTCAAAAATTAAAATTTATTTCTATTTATAAGGAATAGATTCAAGTGAAGAATTTTATATATTTGCTTCATGTTATTAAAGATATAAGTCATGGCTGTTAGTAAAGAAAAATCAGTAAAGGCATCTAAAAAAACTAGTAAGGTAAAATCATCAAATTTTTCTAAAGAAACTTATATAAAATGGTATAAGGATATGTTGTTAATAAGAAAGTTTGAGGAAAAAACTGGCCAGTTGTATATTCAACAAAAATTTGGAGGTTTTTGTCATCTTTACATTGGGCAAGAAGCAATAGCAGTTGGTACTGCTAGTGCTTCAAAAAAAGGAGATAAACATATGACTGCTTACAGAGATCACGGTCATCCTATTGCTTTAGGTACAGACCCTAGAATTTTAATGGCTGAATTATATGGAAGGACTACTGGTTGTTCTAAAGGAAAAGGTGGGTCAATGCATTTTTTTGATAAAAATGTCGGCTTTATGGGAGGTCATGGAATTGTTGGTGCACAAATAGCGATGGGTGCAGGTGTTGCTTTTGCTGAGAAATATAACGAAACTAACAATGTAGTTTATGTTTCTATGGGAGATGGTGCTGTTCGTCAAGGTATTCTTCATGAAACTTTTAATATGGCAATGTTATGGAATTTGCCTGTTGTTTTTATTATAGAGAATAACAATTATGCTATGGGTACTTCTGTAGAGAGAACAACAAATGTATTAGAATTATCAAAAATAGGTCTTTCATATGATATGCCTTCAGAATCTGTTAATGGAATGTCACCTGAAGCAGTTCATGAATCCATTAAAAAAGCTTCAGATAGAGCAAGAAAAGGTAATGGTCCTACTTTATTAGATATACAAACATATCGTTATAAGGGACATTCTATGTCAGATCCGCAAAAATATAGAACAAAAGATGAGGTATCAGATTGGATTGAACAAGATCCTATTAAACACTGTTATGATTTAATAAAAAAGAATAAATGGTTAACAGATAAAAAATTAGATGATATATCAGATTGGGTTAAAAATGAAGTTAAAGAATGTGTTGAATTTGCAGAAAATTCTCCTTATCCCGATGGAAAAGAATTATATAATGATGTTTATATGGATAAAGACTATCCATTTATTATTGAATATTAATATTGAATTGAAATTATAGTTTATTATGGCTGAAATTATTTATATGCCCAAGTTGAGTGACACTATGACGGAAGGAGTTGTTGCTGAATGGTTGAAGAATGTAGGAGACGAAGTTTCTTCAGGAGAGTTGTTAGCTGAAATAGAAACTGATAAAGCAACAATGGAATTTGAATCATTTTATGATGGATTTTTATTACATATTGGCGTTCAAAAGGGGGGTACTGCTCCTGTAAATTCTTTACTAGCTATAATAGGAGATAAAGATGAAGATATTTCTAAAATCATTTCTGATCATGATAATGGTAAGATAACTGAAGTTACAAAAGACGAAGAAATAAAAAAAGAATTAAAAGAAGATAAAAATACTGTTAAAGCAAGTGAAACATCTGAGAAGATAAGTGTTGAAAAGGAGCAGATTGATGTTCAAAACGTCATTACTACTAGCGATATAGATTCTAATAATAGGATTTTCGCTTCACCACTAGCGAAAAAAATGGCTAATGAGAGAGGTATTGATTTAAGAAATGTTATTGGAACAGGTGATTCAGGTAGGATTGTCAAAAGAGATATTGATCATTATGTTCCATACAATGTCAATAATTCTAAAAAATCTTCATTTGTAGCTGTTGAGTCTTACAAAGATGAACCTATTTCACAGATGCGTAAAACTATATCTAAACGTCTTTCTGAAAGTAAATTTAACGCTCCTCATTTTTATCTTACACTAGATATTAATATGGATAATGCTATTACTATTCGTAAACAATTTAATGATCTTGAAATAGGTAAAATTTCTTTTAATGATATGGTCATTAAGGCAAGTTCTTTGGCTTTAAGAGACCATCCGGTTGTCAATAGTTCATGGTTAGGAGATGTTATAAGGAGAAATGAACATATTCATATTGGTGTTGCAGTTGCAGTTGAAGATGGTTTATTAGTTCCTGTTGTTCGTTTTGCTGATGGAAAAGATTTAACTGAAATTGGAAATGAAGTTAAAACTCTTTCTAAAAAAGCCAAGGATAAAAAACTACAACCAAGTGATTGGGAAGGTAATACTTTTACAATTTCAAATCTTGGAATGTTTGGTATTGAAGAATTTACAGCAATTATTAATCCACCTGACAGTTGTATCTTAGCTGTTGGTGGAATCAAAGAAATTCCTGTAGTTAAAGATGGAGAAGTCTTACCTGGAAACATTATGAAAGTCACTTTATCCTGTGATCATAGAGTAGTGGATGGAGTATCTGGTTCAGAATTTTTGAATACCTTAAAAAAGTATATGGAAAATCCTGTTTCCTTGTTTGTTAAATAATATCGAATTATTTATTTGATATTTTTATTAATTCTTCTTCAATTTTATTTAAAGTGTTAGAATCATAACCTTCAGTTCTATATACTATTTTTCCTGATTCATTTAAAACTAATATGAATGGTACATTTTGACCATTTAATTCAATTATTGATTCTGCATTAGGTTCTAGATATGAATCAAATGTCCAGTTGTTTGAGTTGATAAAGGATATAGCCTTTCTGATATGTTTCTCTTTATCTAAAGAAATAGATATTATATAAGAAGAATAATTTTTTTCTAAAAAATCTTTTTTTAATTCTAATGCATTTAACAATTCAATAGAATTTCTATTTGTTGTCAACCAATAAACAATAATTTTTGGAGTTAATTTTTTATTAAATATTGATGAATTTATTATTCTTTCATTTTTAGTTTCTAGTTCTACATTTGGAAATGTATTTGATTGACTAAAACCATGAAAAAAAGATAAAATGAAAATTATTAAATAAAAGAAACGAATCATAAATAATTTAAATTAGTATCCTGTTGCAGCACTACCTCCACTAGGGTTAGTAAGTCCTTCAGCATTAATTGTTAATAGAGGAATATTTAATTCATTTTCTATCATTTCTTGAATAAATGAATTAGGATTTGTAATAAGACCTTCTTTATAATATCCTGCAGCCATTAAATCTGCATCAATTTTAGATGCATAAGCCATAAGTTCCTTTTCAAAATCTATTCCTTTATCAAAAGTTACTATTTCAAAATTTACATTTTGTTCAGATAAATAGTTTTTAACAATTATTTCATTTTTATTGGTTCCCTTATCTAAAAATTCATCATTGTCATGATATCCAACTAGGTGAATAGTTGCATTAAATTTTTTCGCCATTTTAGATGCAAAATTCGCTATTTGAATACTTTTCTTTTCAAAGGAAAAAGGCATCACAATTACTTTAATTTTATCAACAGATTTTTTACCTTGTGTTATTAGAAAAGGTTGGCTTGAGTGAGATATCATTTTAACAGCATGTGAGCCAAATATTTTTTGGAAACCTCTAGCTCCATGTGTTCCCATTACTATTAATGATGCATCTAATAATTCTCCTGCTTTAGAAATATCTTCATAAACATCTCCTATTATAGCTTTTCCAATAGTCAATTTTTTATCAGATTCAGATAAAGTAGATATATATTCTTTAAATTTTAGTCTAGCTTCTAATCTTTCATGATCATTCTTTACTACATGTAATAATACTACACGACCATTATTTGCAATAGATAAATCTAAACCAATTCTAACCGCACTTTCAGATACAGGTGTAAAATCGAATGGGATAAGATACAAAGGATTCTTGTTCATAATTAGCTTTTTAAATTATATAAATTACTATCAATTATTAAATTATAAGACAAAGTTAAGACATACTCTTGAATCTTTCTAAAAAAATTCATTTAAAAGAATGTAAATTCCAGCAAAAAGAACAATATATCCAAATATCTTTTTCATTTTTTCACTATTTATTCTTTTATTAATGAATACTCCTATAAATATCCCTATAACTGAAAAGAATGTAAACAATAGTAAAAAATACCAATTGATTTCAGTTTCTTGAATATCTCCAGTGAAGCCTAATAAAGATTTTAATGATATAATTGCTAAAGATGTTCCAATAGCTTCTTTTATAGGTAGTTTAGCTAATATTACCAATGCCGGTATAATTATAAATCCACCTCCTGCACCTACAATTCCTGTTATAAAACCTACTATTATTCCTTCTATGCTAATAAGTAAATAATTATATTTTTTATTATCATAAGATTTTTTGAAATCGTGTTTGTTTCTTATCATACTAAATGCAGCTAGTAGCATAATTATAGCAAACATAATCATAATGAAAGTGTCTTTTGTTATATAGAAATTGTTTATTTGATATAATTCTTCTGGTATATTGGGAAGAATATATTTTCTAGTAATATATACTGCTATTATTGCTGGAATAGAAAATGTAATGGTAGTTCGAATATTAACTAGCCCTCTTTTGTAATTAGAGATAGCTCCAAAAAGGGCAGAGGTGCCTACGACAAAAAGTGAATAAGCTGTTGCTGTAATTGGATTAATACCGAGAAAATAAACGAAAAATGGTACAGTTAATATAGATCCACCACCACCAATTAATCCAAGAATAATTCCTATTAAAATAGCGCTTAAATATGTTATTATATCCATTATGTTATTATATCCATTAAAATCATAAGATTAATTGCTAATTATTAATGTATTTGTCTTCGATGTTTGGCATGTGATTAAATCCAATATTATTTTTCGAGCACTAACTTTTTGTTAAGCATTCCATTTTTAGTATTTAATTGTAGTATATAGATAGCATTTGGATATTTTGATAAATCAATACTTCTATTGTAGTCTCCATTAAAGTCTTTAAGTGATTCACTAAAGATTAATTCACCTAATAGATTATGGATTCTTAAATCAATATCTTGTTTTGTATTACTATTAAATTCAATATTAAATATATCATTTGATGGGTTTGGATATATGTCAATTTTTTGCAGATTTGATTCTTCTGATTCAATATTAGCTTGAAAACATGGATCAATAACTGATAAAGCGAATTCTAGTAAAAACTGATACCTGTCAGTGTTTGAACTATTTCCTATTGAATGAATCAGTGTGTCTTTACCCATTATTCCCAAATCATTATATCTATTTTGAATGATAATTCCATAATTAGGATCATGAATATCTGGATTAATAGAATCTGAGGAACATCCTGGTTCTCGCTTATATACAAAGAAAATAGAGGGAGATTGTGGCGTTACATCGTTGGGAGGATACCAAAGCGTAGAATCTCCCCAAGCTCCTGAAGGTAGTGCATTATACATGTAGAGCCCTTTTATACCAGGGTCATTTCTATGTGCTTCTTTCCAACTTAAAATAGTTCCTCTCGAGGAACCTCCGATAATAAAGTTATTAGTGTCAAGATTATATGTAGAAGTGTTAGCCTTAACCCAATTAAACATTATTTCTGCATCATTCCATCCTGTTAATATATCTTGAGCGTTGTTAATATTTGGTACAGATTCCCATGAAATAATTGATATTCCATTATTAATTAAAGAATCTGTAATGCTTGAAGGCATTGATGTTGTTCCTCCATTAGGGTGTGCATTAAAGTATACAGGAGTTGGACAGTTTGAAGGAGCTATATAAATATCTAAAAATTGTCTTGGTTCTGTCCCATAGGAGATCCCTGTGTAATCTTGTGCCTTCAAGTTAGTAGAGATTAGTGTAATCCAAAATAACACCATACACTTTAAAAAAATCATGTATTGTAAATATTAAATATGTAAAAATAATAAAACCCACTCAAATGAGCGGGTTTATTATTTGTGGACCTAAGCGACTTTATTTAGAACTTTTTTAGCAAATTGTTGACAAACACAAGGTTATTATATAATACGCCAAAGAGCGTATTGTATATTATGCAAAATCGTTTTAATTTTAAATTAATAATCATATAAAATTACGTCTAATGACGCTGGATTTATTAAGTAGTATTTTTATCCCATAAAATATTATTATGGAATTATATAAAGGACCCCATTTAATCATTAAATATGAAAAAGAAAATT
>CEUK01183662.1_pt1 | contig 17928 bp, 16 predicted proteins | sample 356451 | NCBI WGS metagenome assembly CEUK01 (sample SAMEA2622843, study PRJEB7988) | marine metagenome | isolation source: saline water (ENVO:00002010), including
TAGCGCTGGTTTTGGCGGTCCGCAGCCATATAGCTGAGCTGATGTGTGTCGCGCCCCCACAGTAGCGTGGGAGTGCCATTGCGGGCAAGGCAAATCGCCAGAGCGGTGCCATAAGACCCCGCTCCGAGTACCGTAACCGATGCTTGATTCATGCGATGAGATTAAGCGTCTAGCTGTGGTGACGCTTGTTGTGCTTCCTGAGCACGCTTTTGCATGTAAGCGGCAAAGATAGCGTCGAAGTTAACCGGTGCAAGGTTCAGTGGAGGGAAGGTGCCACGGTTAACCAGGTTTGAAATAGTTTCACGCGCGTATGGGAACAGCGTAGTTGGGCAGAATGAACCCAGCATGTGTGCTTTGTTCGCTTCTGGCATCTCGCCAATCATGAAAATACCGGCTTGCTGAACTTCACACAGGAACGCAGTTTCTTCGCCCATGCTGGCAGTTACGGTAACAGACAGGATAACTTCAAACAGGTTGCCGTCCAGCTTGTTGGTTGCCGTATCGATATCCAGTTTAATTTCTGGCTTCCATTCTTTGGTAAAGATGCCTGGTGCATTTGGCGACTCAAAAGAGATGTCTTTGGTGTAAATGCGCTGAATGTTGAATTGTGGAGCCTGGCCTTGTGCGCCTGCTGCTGCGTTCTCTTGATTTGTTTGATTTTCGTCAGACATGATATTACCTATGGAATTTATATAATCGTTATTAAATTATTGGGCCAGCAGCGGGTCCAGCTTTTGTTGTCGCTCTAACGCGTACATATCGTCGCAGCCGCCAATGTGTTGCCCGTTTATAAAAATCTGAGGCACTGTGTAACCACCGTTAGCGCGCTGAATCATCTCGTCGCGAAGTGCAGGCTCTGCATCCACGGCAAATTCAGTGTACTCGACGCCTTTTTGCTGAAGCAGTGCTTTAGCGCGGTGACAATACGGGCAATAGCCCTTGGTGTAGATTTCTACTTTACTCACAGTGTTACCCCAATTGCTGGTTATTTAGCGACGGGCAGTCCGGCCTGAGTCCAGGCGTTCATACCACCGCGCAGCACATTCACTTTCGCGAAGCCTGCTTTGGTCATAGCCGCTGCGACACTACGGGCACTATTACCCATGGCGCAAACCACTATAATGGGTGTGTCTTTGTGTTTTTCAAGTTTGCTGAAGTTACGCTCGCGTAATTCTTCAGGTTTTATCTGGCGAGCACCTGTTACATGACCTGCTTTATAGTCGTTGGCTGAACGGGTATCCAGCACAACCGCATCCTCGCGGTTTATCAGCAGCGTCATCTCATGCACACTGACTTCCTTAACCGGGGAGATCAAGCCGCTAACGTAGCTGTATACCAGCATACCAACCAGCGCCAGCCATATACCTGCCAGCATAAAGTTATTGCCAGCAAATTCGATGATTTGATCCATTACGTCTTCCCAATGCATCGTTTTAAAAAAGAGAGCAAAGTATATAGAAAAAACCGACAGAAGCTAGGGTAGCGCCTGGATTGCGACTGAAAATTGTACGGGAACCGGATTGTGCTGTTGCTTTTCCGGCACCTTACGTGACGCATGCTAACCGAAACAAACAAACGGATAACAGACGGTGTGGATTGTAGCCAGCAGGTTTAATCGAAAAAAACTATGGAACAGATTTGCTGAAATTTTGACTTATACACTTCAATCCCTTGTAAGGTTTGGTAATATAACAATTAAGCCTCACCCTACGGAACGTTATAAAGCGTCTTAACGAACCAAAGCGATCAAACAAGAGTACCGTTGAGTACCCACTATACCCCTTTGGTAACAAGTATCGTCTGAGCAGGACAGCCTGCCCGGAGGCATAGAATTTTGATAGGAGAACTCATGACTGAATCCAAGAAAACACTGGCGTTAATCATACTCGACGGCTGGGGTTATCGTGAAGATCCAGAAAACAATGCAATTCTGGCGGCTAACACGCCCAACCTGGATGCGTTGTTTGCAAACTACCCCAGCACCTTGGTCAGTGGTTCAGGTCTGGATGTTGGATTACCTGACGGACAAATGGGTAACTCTGAAGTGGGTCATGTGAACCTGGGCGCAGGTCGCGTGGTGTATCAGGATTTCACCAAAATCACTAAAGCTATCGACGACGGTGAGTTTGAACACAATCCGGCACTGACGAAAGCCGTTGACGAGGCCGTCAACAAAGGTAAAGCCGTTCACATTATGGGTTTGATGTCGCCAGGTGGTGTACACAGCCATGAAGACCATATTTTTGCTGCTGTGAAAATGGCAGTGAGCCGCGGCGCAAAGAAAGTCTACTTACACGCGTTCCTGGACGGACGTGATACACCCCCTCAGAGCGCACAGGCATCCCTGGAAAAAGCCGATGCGCTGTTTGAAGAACTGGGTGTAGGTAAAACCGCCAGCATTATTGGTCGTTATTTTGCAATGGATCGCGACAAGCGTTGGGACCGAGTGCATAAGGCCTATGACCTGATTACCCAGGGTAAGGGCGAAGCGCAAGCTGCCAGCGCGGTAGAAGGTCTTAAAGCGTCTTATGATGCCGGTAAGAACGATGAATTTGTGCCACCAACAGTTATTGGCGATAGCGTCGCAATGGAAGATGGCGACACCTTGTTGTTCATGAACTTCCGAGCGGACCGCGCGCGTCAACTCAGTCAGGTTTTCCTTGACCCAGGCTTTGATGGCTTCACCAAAACAGTGGCGCCTGAGTTGTCAGCGTTCGTTATGCTGACTGAATACTCAGCCGATCTGAAAGCACCTGTTGCTTACCCACCAGAAAAATTGGTTAACGTATTAGGTGAATGGCTGGCAAAACACAACAAGACCCAGCTGCGCATTTCAGAAACTGAAAAATACGCCCACGTTACTTTCTTCTTCAGCGGCGGTGTCGAAAAAGAGTACGAAGGCGAAGAGCGCATTCTGATCCCTTCTCCGGATGTAGCGACTTACGATCTGCAACCAGAGATGAACTCAGAAAAGCTCACTGATGAACTGACTGGCGCCATTGAATCAGGCAAGTTCGACGTGATTATTTGTAACTACCCGAATGGCGACATGGTGGGACATACCGGTGATTTCAACGCGGCAGTAAAAGCCTGTGAAGCGGTTGACCACTCAATCGGCCGGGTCATTGAATCGCTGAAGAAAGTCGGTGGCGAATGTTTGATTACAGCGGACCACGGTAATGCTGAGCAAATGGTCGATAAAGCCAGCGGTCAGGCGCACACAGCGCACACCAGTGAGCCAGTACCGTTTATTTACTTTGGTCGCGATGCTGAGGCACGCAAAGGCGGAACGCTGAGTGATGTAGCGCCGACCATTCTGCATTTGATTGGCATGGAACAGCCAAAAGAAATGACAGGTAAAACTATTATGACGCTTAAGTCGTAATTTTTAAGCATGTCACTGGCAGTAAGCAATGTGTGGTTTAAGGCCATTACCCGTGCGGTAGTGGCTGGCTGCATGTTGCTGCTGTTGTCTTCTGTTGCGCAGGCACAGGAAAGCGACGATGCCGAAAAAGAACTGGCTGCGCTTCAGGAAGAGTTAAAAGCACGGCAGCAGGCCTTGCTTAACAGCCGGGCGTCAGCCGAAGAGTTACAGGCAGTACTGGCAGAATCCGAAAAACAAATTGGTGCGGTAGCGGGAAAGCTAAATACAACGCGTAAAGCACTGGCTGAAAATAAACAGCAACAAGCATCGCTAACTCGCCGTCAGGCAGAACTACGCGAAGCCATTGGTCAACAGCAGTCCATGCTGGCAGGCCAGCTCAAAAGTGCCTTTATAGCTGGGCACTACGACTACGCCAAAATGATATTTTATCAGCAGGACGCAGCCCGTTTTGAGCGAATCATCACTTACTACAAGTATTTGAATCAGGCCCGACAGGCCAATATTACCCAATTTACTGCAACAGTCACCGAACTGGAGTCGGTCACCGCTTCGTTACAACAGAAAGCCAGTGAGCTGAATCAGTTGCAGGCTGACCAACAGCAGCAGCAAAATGAGCTGGTTGCCCGTCAGCAGGACCGCCAGCAAACTCTCAAACAACTCAACGCCAAAATTGCCGGTGAAGAAACGCGTATTGCCCAGCTTCGCGAAGCGGAACAGGCGTTAGTTGAAGCCATTGAGCGGGCACAACGGATGAGTCAGATTCCGCAGGAGCTGACCGGTCTGGCGTCAGATAAAGGACGACTGTTAAAGCCGGCCGACGGCTCAGTCAGAAAACTGTTCGGTAAGCGCCGACAGGGTCAGGTGCGTTGGAAAGGCATCATGATCGACGGCCGTGAAGGCAGTGCGGTTAAGGCTATTGCCCATGGTCGTGTGGTGTATTCGGATTGGTTACGTGGCTTTGGCCTGGTTACTATTATTGAGCATGGCGACGGCTTTATGACTGTGTATGGTCATAATCAGGCATTACTTCGTCAAGCGGGCGAATCGGTTGCTAAAGGAGAAACTGTTGCACTTCTTGGGCAAAGTGGCGGTCAAAACTCGCCTAATTTATACTTCGAAATTCGCCACAAGGGCAAAGCAGTTAATCCTGCAGACTGGCTGGATTTATAGGCCTCAAAACAGAATTCAACGCAGGCTTGGTGTTGTTGAACGAGGCTGGTATGCTTAGGCCACAACAACAATAATGAAGTGCGCGTGTTAGTGATAAATAGACATTGGTTTATCAGTGTGTGTTGCCTCGCCGGTTTACTGTTAGGCGTAAACTCAGGCTGCTTGGCTGCCCCCAAAAATAAAGCCACTATTTATGTGATCATCGACGATATTGGTTATCGTTATTCCGATGCCCAGGCACTGGTGTTACCCAACGAAGTTACGTTCTCTATTTTACCCCACACCCCGCAGGGGGAGGTGCTGGCATACCGTGCCCACAGTCAATCCCGCGAAGTCATGCTGCATTTACCCATGGCCGCCCAATCCGATAAATCACTAGGGCCCGGAGCAATTACACCGCACATGGTGCCTGAGGAAATTAGCCATACGTTCGATAGTGCATTAAGTTCCGTGCCGTTTGCGATCGGCGTGAACAACCACATGGGCAGTGAATTAACCGCTTCTGAAGATGCGATGGCAGTGGTGATGCAGCAAATAAAGCAGCGTAATTTGTTCTTTGTTGATAGCCGGACGACGTCTAAAACCGTTGCGCAACAAGTAGCACAAAAACAGCATGTTCCCAACGCTCGCCGCCATGTCTTTTTAGATCATGAACAAACTGAGCCTTTCATGCAATCGCAATGGCAACGCTTACTTCGTCTGGCGAAGCGCCATGGCCGTGCGATTGCTATTGCACACCCTCATCCTGAGTCCATCGCATTCCTGCAACAGCAACTCAACAACCTGGAATCTGAGCAGGTTGAACTGCGGCCGATTAGTCATTATTTTCAAAACAATCGTCCTGCTGTGTTTGCATCAGAAGTCCCAGAATCAATAAATCCCCCCGTATCAGCCAGATAATCGGTAACGCTTTACGAGATATCTATACATCATTAGCCTAACCATATTGCAACGATATGGCTCTTCTTGTGCGGTACCCACCAATTATTTGGATCAACAAACAACGCTGTCTGCTAGCATGGTCATCAATAAATATAATAACCATAAAAAAACGGTTGAACACGCAGTGATCAACCGTTTTTAATTGGTTTTCAATATAGGTGCGCCTGGCGGAAAGTTGGCTGTAGCCAGCGTTTGCCGCCAGAGGGACTGTTATTCCATTGTGTAGTTAACACCCATGAAGAATGTGCGTCCACGAGGACTAACTGGCCATGCTTCCTGAGTAGCGAATGGAATTTCATCCGTAATGTTATTCACACCACCGAAGACTGAAACGCTTTCGTTCAATTGGTAGGTCGCATTAAAGTCATGAATAACGGTGCTGCCGAAGAAACCGCCACCCTCACCAAACAGAATTGCCTGGTCGTTCAGGCCCAGCGAGTTCTCCACTTCCTGGTAAGCCTGACGGCTTTGATAAGTAGTTTGCCACGCCATGCTTAACTCGTTACGTGTCCAGCTCAACTCAACATTACCGGCTGTTTTAGGTGTTTGAATTTCTTCAAGGCCGATATCAACATCGCTTGGGTCAGTTGGGTTGAAGTAGCTGTTCAAGGTATTCTGACGTGTACCGACTACGGTAATACCGAACTCGTTTTCATCGATGTTAAATACGTAGTTAGCAGAGAAGTCGATACCATCAGCTTCAATGCGCGCAAAGTTGATTTCACCGGTAGATAAACCATTCAAGCCACCATCTGCACGACGACTGATTTGACTACAGTAGCCAACCGCAGGGTAGTTGCTTGAATCGAAGCAGCCGTTAAGTACGTCACTCGTACCTACTGCAGAGATAGCCTCTTCAATTTCTACACTCCAGTAGTCCACAGTCAGGGTTAGGCCTTCAACAAAACTTGGCTGATAAACCGTACCAAAGGTTACGGTGTTTGCAGTTTCAACATCCAGATCAGGGTTACCACCTGAAGTACCTGAGAAACGCGCGGTTAGCGGGTTAACCCAAATATAGTTTCCTTCAGAGTCCTGAATATCTTCCAAAGGAACACCGGCATCCTGCAGCGCAGCAACACAGTTAGCTTGGCGTACAGACGAGCCAGCGTCGATGTTAGCCGGATCGCATGGGTCTGTATCCAGGTTAATTGTAATAGGCAGCTGTGGGTCGAACAGTTCAGTAATGTTTGGCGCACGTACCGCTTCAGACACGGTGCCTCGGAAGTTTAACTCTTCGATTGGGCTGTAAGAGAAACCCAGCTTCCAAGTCGTTGCATTGCCCAGCGTTGAGTAATCCGCTACGCGTACTGCACCGTCAACAGTGAATTCATAAGCGTACTCACGGTCAAGGAAAATTGGTAGTCGAACTTCTACGAAAGCATCCAGTACGTCGTATTCACCGGCGGTGTTAAATTGTTGAACGTTGTCGATACCGGTTAGGAAATACAACCAAGGCGATACTTCGTTAACTAACTGACCTGCAGTATAAGGTGTACCTTCTGGCAAAATACCCAGTGCAGCTGGGTCCAAACGGTTGTCACTGGATTCTTCGCGGTATTCTAAACCGGTAGCATAACCCAGAGCACCATCAAGCACGCTGTCTAACAGATTATCAAACTGACCAACTGCGGTAAGGGTAACCACGGTTTGTTCGATGGTTAAGTTGTCTTGCATACGGTTAGAAATGAATGCTTTTGCTTCATCGCTAAGTGCATCCGTACCAAATGGATTTAGCGGCGCACATTGACCATCGCCAGGTGTGAAAGTGTAGTATTGGTCGCTATAGAATTGTCCGTTTGCGTAATTTTCGTTAAACGCAAAATAGTCAATTTCGTATGCAGCAGTTGGGTCGATGTCGGAACGACAAACCGGGCTGCCATCAGGGCCGGTTACGGCATCCATTGCAGCAAAAATACGGTCTATGAATTGCTCTGTGTAGGTGGTTTGGTTTTTAAACTGACCGTGGTTTACCGCAAATTCCAAACTGTGGTCGTAGGAATAATCCCAGGTAAATCCACCCACAAAGCGCGTAGTTTCGCGAACATAATTCGTGTCATCGTCGTCCCAGGCAATCGCATCCTGGGTGATTAACAAGCCGCCCGTCTGGTCTACAACCGGCAGCAACTGCTCAGGGATATACGGGTTGTCTGGCAGGATGAACAGCGTGTCGTAGTACGAGTCATATTCTGCGTAGAAGTTGGTTTCTGCTTTTACGTATTTGGCTTCGAAGAATGCATTCAGCTCTTCATTGATTTGATAGTTACCGTTCAGGTTAACAATGAACTTGTCGGTATTTGGCATCAGGGTGTCATTGTCAAAGTTGAACCTCGCACCGTCACCGCCACTACTTAACAAACCGTTGTAAATAGGGCCGTCACTATTTACACGCACAGTACCGTCCGGATTTGTTAACCAACAACCCGCAAGGTAGCCCACGCGTCCGCCCTCAGACTCCTGACAGTCGGCAATGCCGTTGTTGTTAATATCAACATAGGTAACATCACGACCACCAAAGGTAGGTGCAATCGACCCTTCATTTGACGTTAACCAGTAACGTACGTCTGAAGCCAGCATACGTTGAGTTTCGCCGCTTGGGTTAGGCACAATTGAAGAAATACCATTGTTGCGAGACCAGTCGCGGTCGCCGTGAAGCAATTCTTCTTCAGTTTCATAAGATAAAGTGAAAACCACGTTACCTTTGTCATCGTCGAAGTTTTTACCGTAAATACTATCGACGGCAAATGAGCCACCACCTGACTCTTCAGGTAAAGCGCCAGTCGCGTTGATCTGAAAACCTTCAAAGTCGTCTTTCAGAATAAAGTTAACCACACCGGTTACCGCGTCAGCACCATATACGGCTGATGCACCACCGGTTGTTACTTCTACACGCTCAACCAACGCTCTTGGAATGGTACCGATATCCACCGCTGAGGTTCCACGGAAACCGGCAACGTGTCGACGGCCGTTTACCAGGGTTAGCGTCCGTTCTGCACCTAACCCACGAAGGTTAAGGGAGTTAGAACCGGTATCGGTATTTTCTGCGGTTGAAGATGAGATAAGCGCGGGAATATCGTTAACGATATCTGCCAGGTTTAATTCACCCGATAACGCGATATCTTTGCTGTCTACTGATTGTACGGGTACAGAGGACAGTACATTTGGGTCGGTAGGAATACGCGAACCGGTGATGTTGATCACTTCTACCGATTTCAACTCTTCTTCTGTTTCCTGGGCCAGGGTATTCGCTGAATAACTCAGACCTAACGCAGTAGCAATACAGAGTGATATCGCTGAGCGCTTTTTGTCGTTAATTTTAAAAGGTGTGCTCATGGTGGTTTCCTCAGAGTTCTCTGATGTTTTTTTATAATAAGCAGAATGCCTAGCATATTTCGCTCCAATTGTTACGAGCCTTGCTGGACAACTGCTACAGTATTTATTGTAAAAGCATACTGACAAAAAGCACCATAAAAGTGCATAGATTTGCACTAAAGTGGAAGGTGAAGGGGCAAAAATAGTGCAGTTTATTACGTTGCTGGCTATCGCCAGACGCGATTATTGACTGGTTTTTATCGCGTGGTTATATAAATCCGCTTTCAAACTGTGTTTCAGTGTCTCTAGCTCGTCGGCGACAGGAAGCCAACTGCCCAGACCGTTGCGATTGATGGGTTGCCTGACCTGCTCACTGCTTGCTGTGTGCACCGGGCGTGGCGAGTTGTGAAAGGCTAAACAAGCTGGTTCGAATGCTAGGCCAATATGGTCCAATAGCTGGGTCAGTTGCAAATCCGGATTTGACACCAGTGATTCATATTCAAGGCGGTAAACTTTGCCGGGAAGGGCATTTTGCCAATACGTCATTAAGTCGGTGTAAGCATTGTAGATTTCGCCGATGTGGTTTTGGTCGTAGCTAAAGTTAACCCCGGAATGAAAATACTGTTTATACAAACTAAGACCACAATCCATTGGATTACGAACTACGTCAATGATGACGGCCTGGGGTAATATTTTGTGGATTAAGCCGACTAAACGAAAATTAAAAGGTTGTTTATCGGTGAAGAAGCGGCTTCCGGTAGGCCTGAACAGTTCACTTTCTTCTAAATAGCGGTTTCCTATTTTTGCAAGGTCAGCCGGCGTTAGCTGATCGATGACAGATAGCAATGGTTGTTTATACTGTTGCTGTGCAAAGCGGTTTGCCCATTGCTCAACAGCGAGCAAGGTGGGTTGTTCCATTGTTCCTTCAACCTGACTGTGACTTGCCAGCATTTGATCAACAAGCGTCGATCCAGAACGGGGCAGGCCAACAATAAAAACAGGCACGGGCGCTGCAGTGTTAACTTCTGCCTGAATTGACAGCGCAGGCGCGGTATAGCTGCGTTCTATATGATTAAATTCCTGTGCGATGGCATTGATTTGCGACTGGCGCGCGGCATATAACTTGTTCGCCGCAGCATAGTGCTGAAAACTCTCCTTAGGCGTAGAGAGCTGCTCCTGCAATCTGGCATAGGCAAAAGCGGCTGTACAACGTTGTTGTTCACTGAGGTGACTGCTGATTAGCGCGCTCAGTTGTTCAGCCTCAGCAGCATTGAACACGTAATCTTTAAAGTCTGCCAATGCCAGCCATGCATCGGCATTTTCGGGGTTGTACTGCAGGCTGAGCTTTAATGTGGATATGCTGTCCTCTCGCTTGCCGGTTATTCTGAGAACCTGACCTTTTAGCAATGCCAGTTGGCTTTTAATATCAGCCTGAAGCGGTTCAGCAAGAGATTCTGCCTGCTGACAATAAGTCAGAAATGCCTCGTACTGACCGTATTTAAATAATAAACCGAGTAAACGCCAGAGGTTATCGAAACGCGTATCCAGACTAAACAGCGCTTCAGCCGCGTTAATGGCATTGGCATATTGCCCGCTTTGCAAATAAGCGTCGCCGATGAGTCTTTGTAGTGTCATGTTGGCAGGGTATTGCGCTATGCCGGGTGCCAGTAACTCAATGGCATATTCCGGCTGTTGCTGCTGCAGTGCAATACTACCCAGGGTAAATAGCGCTTTGGGATGCAGACTGCCTTGCACCAGCATGTTGCGGGCAACCTCCGCTGCGTCAGTGGGTTTGCTTTGTTGCATCAACGCCTGAATGCGCTGAAATTCCCGTTCACAGGGATCTACGCTGTCAGCATGTTGTGCAACCTGAACGGCTTCTTTGATGTGACCCGTTTCGAACAAACAGCGGCTAAAGAGCAGCCAGCCGGCATAGAAATCCGGGTAATGCCTGACCCCCTGATACAGTATTTTAATTGCATCCGCTTGTTTTCCTGATTGCGCCAGTGTTTGCGCTTGCTCGAATAACTGGGGTTGTGAGGGGAACGACATGCATTAAATCCGAGCGGGAAGCCAAGGTCGAAAAAGACTAACAGCTAATTTTTATTGCTTCAAGGGACAGGTATTTATCGGAGAGAGGGGCTGATAGTGTGAAATTTGACTTGAAAAAAAACAGGTTTGTTATATTATAACATTCGTCTGCAGCGCTAAGGTTTTATATGCAATCACCCATCGACAATCCGACTATTCTCGACCGGCTAGGGATCTGGATCTCTGGCTTGTGTGCGTTGCATTGTCTGGCCATCCCTGTGCTGCCACTTCTGGCCTCCAGTGTATTCGGCGAAGTGTGGTTTGAACGCACCATCTTAAGTTTGTCGATTCTGATTGGTAGTGTTGCGCTAATTGCAGGTGCAGTGCGTTATCACGGTCAGGTTTATCCTCTTATTCTTCTGCTTACCGGCGGCGCCATTTACTGGTTTAAAGACATGTTCGGCGAATCGGGAGAACCGTTTACCATTGCGGTTGGCGCCATGCTGATCATTGTTGGACACTGGATCAATATGCGACTTTGCAGAAAGTGCCGTTGTTGCCAGGGCAAGCTTACCTCACAGCATTTGGCCGATAATAACTAAGCCAGCACATCTCGTGCTATGTCTGGCACATTGGTAAAAATACCGTCAACATCCCAGCTTTTTAGCATTTTCATATCCTGCGGATGGTCTACCGTGTAAACCAGCACCTTCAGGCCCGCTTGTTTAGCCTCTGTTACATAACCTTCGTCAACGACGTCCAGGGCCATATGTAACGAATAAGCACTGAGGTCATCGGCAAACCCCAGCCCGTTTTCGGGATAGGTTGCAGTTAGTGCACCAATCTTCAGCTCTGGCCAGGCGTGCTTAATGCTGCGGAGCCACCGATGATTGAACGACGAAATAATCAGATTTTGTTGCGGAAATCCGGATATTCGCAACCCGGTTTTTACGTCGGCTATCCAGGGTTCAATGTGTGATAGGTGTTTAATTTCGATGTTTAACAGCGCGTCATGAGGCAGTGTGTCAAACACTTCATGCATCAGGGGGATGCGCTCGCCGTGTCCGGCATCGAGGCTGCGTAAATAGTCGAGGGAATGACTGGTTACCATGCCGTCTCCATTGGTGGTGCGATTTAACCAACGGTCGTGAATAACGACAATTTTCCCATCAACCTGGTAGGTATCGATTTCTATGCCGTGAGCCTGCTGGGCCATGGCCAGTGCAAAGGCCGCAAGGGTGTTTTCCGGGGCGGCTTTACTGGCACCACGGTGCCCCAATATCCACATAGATTAACTCTTTTTCGACGCAACCGATTTATGGGTGTTTACTGTTTCATAAATTGACGCGGAGGTCACTAAAATTCCACCTATCAGGGTGTTCCACCCGGGACTTTCGTGCAGTAAGACAATCGCAAAGGCAACCCCGTAAAATGGTTGCATGCAGGCAATAAGTGAGAAGGTCTTAGCTCGCAGGTGTGCCAGTGAGCTGGCGACCATAGCGTGTGGCAAGGCGGTGAAAAATGTCCCCAGGGCTAACAGTAACAACCAGACATTCAGGTTGGCATTGACTAAAGCTGCGCCACTGAAGGGCAGAATACACAGCGCGATGATGAGGGTTTGCCACGCCATTGCCTTCGCGCCGCTGTAGTGCGAAAAATACTTGCGGTGAGACAGGTTTCGAATAGCGTAAAGCACCGCAGAGGCAATGCCCAATCCAACGCCTAAAGTTACGTCGTTAGCCAGTGAAATCTCGGGTACTATCAACACAATTCCCAGTACTACCACCAGGGTACTGATAACATCCTGCCACACCAGCCTGGTACCTTCAAAAAAGGGCTCCAGCAATACGGTTATTACCGGAAAGGTAAACATGGCAATCATGCCAACGGAAACGCCTGCATACTGCATGGAAGCGAAATACGTGATCCAGTGCACTGCCATTAACACACCCAGCCCAATGGCAATGCCATAATCGCGGCGACGTCCCAGGGTTAATCCTTCTTTACCGATCAATACCACGCAAAAAAGCGCTACGCAGGCGAACAGGCTGCGACCCAGCGTAATGTCGGTCGCAGAAAGCGGAATAATATGTGAAAAGAGTCCTGTTCCCCCCAGCAAAATAACCGCAATATGCAGGGAGATAAGACTCTTTTTAACCGGTTCCATGAATTAGTCTGGTTGGGTTTGATTGTCCGCGAAAGTGGCGAAAGGCGTACCCAGACGGGTCACTTGCTCAGCAGCAAGGTCGGCAAAATCAATCTTGTCGGCTTCGAAGCATACAACAATGGTAGAGCCAAGTTTAAACTGGCCCATTTCCTCGCCTTTACCAATGGTAATAGCATCGTCACCGTCCGCGTCATAACGCCAGTGCGTGACGTGTTTACCCGCTGGGGGCGTTACTGTGCCGGCCCATACAGTATCAATACTGGCCACGATGGTTGCACCGACCAATACAATAGCCATTTTGCCAACAGGGGTGTCGAATAGTGTCACCACACGCTCGTTACGGGCAAACAAGCCCGGTACATTTTCTGCGGTTAACGGGTTCACCGAAAACAGCTCTCCGGGAACATAAACCATGTCGGTGAGCGTGCCTTCGATCGGCATATGAATGCGGTGATAGTCTTTAGGTGACAAATAGATAGTCGCAAATTTACCGCCTTTAAAATGCGCAGCAAGGTCCGGGTTGCCTCCCAACAGTGCGCTTAAGGTAAATTTGTGGCCCTTAGCCTGAATCAGATCTTCACCAACAATATCGCCAAACTGGCTCACTGTGCCATCAACGGCATGGCATAAGCCCTTTTCGTTGTCGTCAATAGGTCGAATACCCGGCTTTAACGGACGAGTAAAAAAGGCGTTGAAAGTGCGGTAATCTTCCGGCTGAGAGTACATGGCTTCGTCCATGTTTACTTTAAACTGCTTTACAAACAGCTTGATCAGCCACGTGGTTAATGCACCGGCTTCGGCTGCAGCAAGTTTGCCGACCAAACGCGAAATAGGGTGCTTAGGTAAAATATACTGTACGTTAACTTTAAACCAATCCAGCAAAGGGGATCTCCTTATTTATTCTGCGGTGTCTGCCTGCTCACTCAGTAAAATGCTGGAGGCGACCCTGTTATGCTGCGCATTGTACCGTATCCTGTCATCAAACATAGCAATTTACGGTTATGGTCCATCAGGGTTTGATATAAGACGGCCGCTGCTCATCCATTGCTGCAATGATTTTGTGATAATTTTCGTAGCGTTGCGCATCGATTTCGCCGTCCTCGACCGCCTGACGAATAATACAACCAGGATCATTCAGGTGCTTACAGTCGCGAAATTTACACCCGCCGAGGTAATCACGAAATTCTTTAAAGCCCCAGGTAATGCGCTCCTCCGGCAGGTGCCACAGCGCGAACTCCCGCACCCCGGGTGAGTCAATCAAATCACCACCAGTAGGAATGGGCAGTAATTTTGCGGCTGTGGTGGTGTGCTGACCCAGCCCTGAGTTTTTCGAGATTTCACCAACCAGTTCATCAGCGTCGGGCAGAACCTGATTAATAATGCTGGATTTGCCTACACCGGATTGACCCACAAACACGCTGGTTTTGTCGCGCAGTATGTCGTGCAGGGTATCGATACCTTCGCCACTTTTGCAGCTCGTGTACATAAAGCGATAACCGAGTTTAGTATAGATTTGCAAAGAGGCCTCTACCGCTTCGCGCTCTTCCGAACTCAGCAATTCAACTTTGTTGAGCACCAGCAGTGGGGCGATACCGGTGTCTTCACACGCCACCAGATAGCGGTCAATGATGTTAAGCGACAAGTCGGGCTTGACCGAAGACACAACAATAATCTGGTCGATGTTGGCTGCAATGGGTTTTACGCCATCGTAGAAATCCGGGCGCGTTAAAACCGAGTGACGGTCTTGCACCAGCTCAATGACCCCTCCCAGGTTTTCATCCGGCACTTCGGAGCGGGCAAACAAGACGTTGTCGCCGCATACCACCGATTCAATAGTACGGCGTATGTGGCAACGCACAATCTCGCCGGTGTTGTCCTGTACGTCAGCCTGCTTACCAAATCGCCCGACGACGCGTCCCGTTACTAACGAAGATAAATCAGGTGAAGATTTCGACTGTCGGTGAGCCAGTCGCTTCTCGCGATTTGCCGCTACCTGACGTTTCTGTCGCTGGGATAATTTGGGTTTCTTGGCCACGCCGCTCTCTTTTATTGCGTTTTAAGCTATGCATGATACCTTTTGTGCACTTTATGTGTCACCACTTCAACTCAAATAGGTGCTCTTCATGACAACATCTGCTGCGTATTCACCTGATAACCTGGTTTGGATCGATATGGAAATGACGGGGTTAGATCCGGAAACGTGCGTCGTTCTGGAAATCGCCACTATTGTGACGGACTCACAACTCAATGTGCTGGCTGAAGGGCCGGTAATCGCGGTTCACCAACCTGATGCCGTTCTTGATGGCATGGATGAATGGTGTACCCGTGTGCACGGCGAAAGTGGGTTAACCCAACGCTGTCGGGAAAGTAACATTGATGAGGCAACGGCGGCGAAGCAGACCATCGCGTTTTTAGAACAATATGTACCGGCTGGCAAATCGCCTCTGTGTGGTAACACTATTGGTCAGGATCGCCGCTTTATGGTGAAGTACATGGCAGAGCTGGAGGAATACTTCCATTATCGCAGTGTTGACGTGAGTACCATTAAGGAGCTTGTTCGACGGTGGCAGCCAGCGGCGTTGGAAGGTTTTACCAAAAAAGGCACGCATCAGGCGTTGGACGATATTCGCGAATCCATAGCCGAATTACAGTTCTATCGTGAAAAAGTGTTTAGTATTTAGGCATTCAGTGCGCATATTACAAAAAAATTGAAAATAGGTATTGCGTTCGAAAAATATTTTTGTAAAATGCGCACCACTTCAAACGAAGTACCACTCTTAAGCGGGAATAGCTCAGTTGGTAGAGCACAACCTTGCCAAGGTTGGGGTCGCGAGTTCGAGTCTCGTTTCCCGCTCCAATTTCTCTTCAGAAATTACAGAACATCCAAACAAAAAAACAAAGCGATTCGCGACCCCAAGGGGCCAGCGACAACGTGGTTGCCAGTTGAGCCTCGTTTCCCGCTCCAATTTCTCTTCAGAAATTACAAAACATCCAAGCAAAGAAAAATCAAAGCGATTCGCGACCCCAAGGGGACAGCGTAGACGTGCATGTCGCTCAGCGATTGCCAGTTGAGCCTTGTTTCCCGATCCAATTTCTATTCAGAAATTACAGAACATCCAAACAAAGAAAAATCAAAGTAAATCGTGACCCCAAGGGGCCAGTGACACGTGAATGTCGCTTAGCGATTGTCAGTTGAGATGTTTACTCAAGTGTCGTTTCGGTTGTTGGTTTAGGCAGTAATAACAGCAAAACAAAGTAACGTGCTTGAATAGCAGGTCAGAACCGACTAATCTTCTGGTATGACCAGTAATGAAAATAAAGCTATGAAGCACAATCCACTTCGCGCATTTGCGCAAAAAGTTAATCAGTATCCATTGTGGCTACGCCAGCGCTTGCTGACCTGGATGTTCAGATACAAAGTAAAGTTGGCTGGCACAGCAAAGGTCGACATTCTGGGAACGAACTTAAAACAGGTCACATTTCGCCAGAAAAATTATAAGAAAGTACAAAACCACATTGGTAGTGTGCACGCCGCAGCAATGGCTTTGCTGGCAGAATCTGCTACGGGGTTCATAGTAGGAGTAAATTTACCCGGTGATAAGTTACCGCTAATTAAGTCCATGAACCTGCAATACGTAAAGCGTGCTCAGGGCGATATGCTGGCGGTTGCGTCACTTACGGATGAACAAATCGCCATGATGCAGGAACAAGAAAAGGGTGAAGTCACCGTGCAGGTTAAGGTTACCGACGCACAAAACATTGAACCCATTCTGTGTGAAATGATTTGGGCCTGGGTGCCGAAAAAGAAATAACATTTGGCAGTATTCGATGCCTGTGTACGTAGAGTGAGCCAAATCCGACTTTGGCTTGCCTTTTAGTTTAATGCTCTCTCCACGCTGTGAATAGCGTCACGCGTCTGGTGGTTGGAAGTGTTCAATCAAATGTAGCGCTGCAGTGCCCCAAATATGTTCCACGTTGTTGTTGTATTCAGGGTCGTGTTTTTCTACAGCTCTTAATAGCGCGCCGCGCCATTTCATCATCATATCGGCGGAAATGTTCAAACCATTTGGGCCATGTGAGTCGATAAGTTTTCTTAATTCCTGTGGCGCGGTAACACCATCTGCGCCTAACACCGTAAACGTGAGTGACTGAGCCAGTATCCGCTGTCTGCGGCTGGAGTCAGTGTCACTCATTAATTGTTTAATACGTCGATCAGCGGCGATGAACTCTTCGTAAAACGTGCGATAAAACAAACCACCACAAGCGGTGAGTCTGGCTAGTGAGGCGATAAGATCTGCTTTATCGGCCGATGATAGAACGTAATTCACTGTACCCCCCTGAACAGATAAACGCCGGTTCTTCAACCGGAACAAACGTTACGATGAGTAGGCCTTACTTATAGGCCATAACACAATATCTGTACAGCCTGACCGCAGTATTCGTTTTAGATTAGGGCCTTTTTCAGAGTGCATAAAAGTCATCACTATTACTCAAATTACACGCCAATCGAAATGTTTATCCTAATTTTTGCCGTTATTGAAAATTGTTGTAATTTTGTCAAGTTGCTCTGCGGGCCAATGTTTAAGCGGGGTTGGAGTGTTTTTTATACAACTTTAGTGTTAATTTAATGTGAATAGTTATTTCGATTACTGATGAAAAATTCAAAAAATCGAAAGATTTATCCTAATTATTTCCATTATTGGGATATATGTCTCACTTTTATTCATAAAACTGTTTTATCTTCCTAACTGCTTCGTTATAGTCCGCGTACCGTAATGAGGTGAGAAACAGATTTTGCCATTTTTCTCGTTCGACGAACTGTGTTTTTCACTTGTTACGGTTAATTTTTACGCTGTAACAGGCACAATTATCCAATAGGAGATAACACCGTGAAGATGATGTCGGGCGCCGCCATGGTGGT
>CEUK01110525.1_pt1 | contig 17893 bp, 12 predicted proteins | sample 356451 | NCBI WGS metagenome assembly CEUK01 (sample SAMEA2622843, study PRJEB7988) | marine metagenome | isolation source: saline water (ENVO:00002010), including
AAGAGACCGTTTCGAATACTACGAGTCAAATCCTGCAGCAGTCAGGTACATCGATGCTTTCTCAGGCAAAAAACCTATCGATGAGTATGGTTTCTCAATTGTTGAATTAGATTAAATGTTGAGCTGTATCATAAAGATTTATAAGAAATTTTAACGATAATTGATATTTGGCTGCTGAAATATTTATGGTATGCCTTTTCATAAATTTTGAATGAGGCAGCAGACAGATAGTCATTTCCGGATGTATACTCGCCGCTCGGAGAATTTATTTGACTAAACAACGATTAGGTATAGTAGGTGGCGGTCAACTCGCTCTAATGATGGCTCAAGAGGCTCAAGAGAATGATTTGAATCTCGAGATTATAGCCAGTGACCCAAATTTGAATTGCCCCTCAGCATCTTATTTAGAGAAGTTGATTCAAGGCGATTTTAAGGATAAAGCAACATTAGAGAAGATCGCCCAAAACTGCGATTACATGACCTATGAAATCGAGCTGGCTAATGCAGAAGTCCTTGAAACTATCGAGCGCAATAATCGATTTATCTATCCATCACCCAATGTATTAAAAATCATTCAGGATAAATTATCTCAAAGTAGATTTTTCGATCGGCATGAATTGCCTATTCCAAAATACTTTATGGTAAACGATCAACAGGATCTCAAGAACGCAATAAAGGAATTAGGCCTTCCATTAATGATTAAAAGTCGTTTTGATTCATATGATGGTAAAGGTAATTTCAAACTGGTCTCTCATAATCAGATTGAGGAAGTGTTTGAGCGTTTTAGTGATGCTAAATTACTTGCTCAAGAATACATAAACTTTGATCATGAGGTCTCGGTAATATGTGTTGGCGCCAAAAATGGTGAATCCGTGACATACCCAGTGCTCTTGAATAAGCATGGCGAGGATTACCATATTCTGCATAGAACAATAATGCCGGCACCATTACCACAAAGTATTTTAGAACAGGCTCAAAAGGTGGCACTTGATGCTTTAAAGGTCTTAAATGGTATTGGGGTATTAAGCGTAGAGTTTTTAGTTCATGATAGTGAAGTATTAATCAATGAGGTTGCTCCAAGAGTTCATAATAGCGGTCATTTGACAATTGAAGCCTGCGATTATAGTCAATTTCATTTACATCTCTTAGCGGGTTTAACCCCTTCAATACCAAGCCCAGAGCAACTAAGTAAATATGCGCTTATGCAAAATATAATAGGTCCCTCTGAATTCGTAGGTGAATATGAGGTAACCTACCGTGGGACCTCATTGAAAGATCTGCAAAGTTTTGATAATCGTTTATTTTTTCATCTGTACGGAAAAGCTGAAACTAAGCCATATCGTAAACTTGGTCATTGGACTCTATTATCAAATAATAAAGAAAGTATTGCAGAACTTGAGCATCAAGCTGATACAATCCTCGAAGCAGTTCGGGTAGTACCAAAGTTTTAAGCTAATAAATAAAGGTATATATGATTGAAATAAGAACAGGTAGCGATTCTGATATTTTAAAGATGAAAGAAGCGTACGCATACCTAGAAGAGAATAGAATTAAATATAGTCCCCGTATATTGTCTGCACATCGCACACCTTCAGCTATGGTTGAAGCAGCTCAAAATCTAGCTCAGGACGGTTTTCGAGTGAGTGTTTGCGCAGCGGGTGGAGCAGCTCATCTTCCTGGAATGACAGCAAGTGAAACTCTGGTGCCAGTAGTCGGTCTACCGATAATAGCAAGTACTTTGCAAGGCCTCGACTCATTTCTATCGATTGTACAAATGCCCGACGGAATCCCTGTGGGTACTGTAGGTGCAGGTCAATCCAAAGCTGCTGTCGATTTAGCGAGTCGTATTGCTCATCTTGATAATCTGGAAATACGCAACGCATTACGTTCAAAATTAGGACTCAAAGCGCACTCCGAGATTGATCAGGTTAGGGAGCTTACCATACATTTTACTGAAGATATTGAAAACACTGATCGAAATAAAATCCAAGAGTTTGCGGATGAATTAAAAATACCTGTGAAACTTGTGTCTGAAGATTCAATTGGGCCAGTGACATTGGTGGTTCAAAACTTACATTCTGCGAAGAATGTTGCTGCATACCTAAGTCAGAAATATGAAACTGTATTCGTTAATTTATATTTGAGTTGTGACTCGTTAAGTCAATCTAGTATCACTCAATTATGGTCCGATAAAGCAGAGTCCTGGACACCCGTTGCTTTGATGGGATTGAATCGATACAAAAACGCAATACTATACGGTGCTCAGGTGTTAGCCCAGTATGACAAAGAAGTATTTAAGAAGCTGCTACGCTATCGCTCCGATATGAAGGCTATGGTTGAAGTAAAAAACGAGCATTTGAGTCAAACAGGTGTAAAAGACTTTATTGACAAATAATCTCAAAGATCTGACAAACGAATAATTAAAATTCGTTTTATCTAGTATTCAAATCAATGACATTCGTTGTCTTTAATCTTGCCCATACTACTATCTATTTTGACGCATTGCTTTAAGTTATTACCCTCGGGTTCTTGCACGCTTTCTTTAATTGCATCATCTGTAAAGGCAGAAAAAGGAATGATTTTGAAATCAATCATATGATGCCTACGTTTGGACTTTCGCTTTCTGCTAGTTAACCCCTTGGGTTTACCCTCTGCATTAAAAGTATTGAAGTTAATTTGCCAAGTCTCATTTTCAATAAGAGCACGACCTTCAACATATTCTGCAGGATTAGTACCGCCTCTTTCAAATAATATCGCGATGGATGCTCCATCATCTAAAAGTGCGAGGTTAGAATAGCCCGAGTAACCATGTTTATTACCTACGCTATCGTCTGTGTAACGAAGCTTAGATGTCCATGTTTCGCCGCTATTTTCACTGTATTGAAGGGTGCCATACGTGCGCTCAACACGGGTACCTTGGGGATTTGAAAAAATAAGATTACTAAGACCGGAACTTTCATTTTTAGAATGCAATACTAAACCAGAATGAACTCCACAATCGGTAAATCTTTCGCCACAATCAGAAAGTAATTTACCTGGGTTTTTCGATGTAACATCATCGATTCTAAGATCATCACCATCGACTTTAAAGCTTATGCCTCCATCAACACTCAAACCCACAATCCGATGCGGATAGTCGTTACTTCTTGCATTAATCATCAAATCTCCGTTAGCCAACTCAACGACAGTAGCTTCTTTACTTTTGACTTGCATGGTGGCTCCCACATTCCATGATTCACCGTCATCGTCTGAGAATATAAGATGCGAAGGCGAAAACTGTTTGTGCTTGCTGCCAATTTCTATGCCTGACTGACTCGCAACTATTATTATTCGGCCTTTATTTGGGCTATGCTTTTTAACGATACCTGAGGATGGTCCCACTCCAAACCATTTGCCCGGCCTGTCGTATTTACGCCTTACCTGATAGGTAACATCTTTTTTCTCAGTCCATGTCTTTCCAGCGTCATTACTTTTGATAGTAAAAACTCTAGTTGTTTTAGATTCAGCTCCATCTTGCGTATCATGCTGCTCTACCCACATTAACAGGATTGTCTTTTTATTGAGCAATACAGGACTCATCGAACCACATATGAAACCTGGTTCACCTTTAGTTAATACCTGCATTGGTTTCCATTTGTGTCCTCTTGATTTTGACCTTCTAAATACAATGTGTTGCGGACCCTCAAAATCGTGATGAGTATCCATTCTGCCTTGAGCGAAACTATAAATCCATTTTTTGCTTACGAGTAATGTAGGAATCCGAAAAACAGCATAATTTTTGAAACCTGCAATGTATGGTGGAACCGTATTGCGCTCATATAGCTTGTTCGTTTTATGCTTAGATTCTGAATCAAATTTCGATATTTTTTTTGAATTATTAGACTTAGATGACCTAGCTAACATGTATGACTCTTGATTCGATGCTGTCACTTTGAAATCGGCAAGTAATACTGATACTAGAATTAACGATATTACGAAATGTTTACGCATATACTGTCCTCGTCACAAGCTTACAAAATTGAAAAGTAAAGAGCTACTAACTCATCGATTGTATTGGAAATTTAGTCAAAGGGAAAGAACTTCTGAAGGTACATGATTACAATTATTTTATCATTTATATCTTGGAATCATTCCTGAAACCAAGCAATCATCAAGATTGGCTTTATTCGTTGAGCTATCAGCAATAATTGTACGCCATATTTGGCATTTATAACTACCGTTTGCATTAATCAATAATGGCTTTTTACCCATGTGAATATTCGATATTACAGAATCTTTTAAGCCGCCGCCTAATAATCGTATTACAGAGCTATTTTGTTTACTGGCTTCGTTGGTGGCTGTAAAATTATCCATTAATACGCCACTCAATAAGCCTGCACCGCTAATGCGAATCTTGTTATTATCAAAATTATCAAAATGAAGGTTTCGTAAGACTATTGCATTAGGAATTGAGTCATGATCTTGAAAATCATGTTCAGAGAAAGCCAAAGTGAGCCCTGACCCTCGGCCATTAAACTGAATATCTTCAAAAATGGCGCTTCGACCCTCGAAATATATGTCAGTTCCTCCGTCAGAATTTTGATTGTTTACATCCACCAAATTCCCGCTACCAATTAAATTAATATGTTTTAAATGCGTATGGATAATCTCGCTCTGATTCTTAAGATGATCAGCCGCATTCCACTGATGGAGTTTCTGAATTCTCAGCACCGTTGCATGCTGAGGTGGCTCTTCCAGATAATCATTAGAATGATAGGCTTTTAGTACAAATTGTAAATAGCGAGCTTTAATATCGCTAGTAAACCAAAATCCAATAGTTGATTGGGTTGATATGATCTCCTTTGTAGGCTTTCCATTAAAATTTTTCGTTTTCTTTATATTCCACGCTGAAACGTCATTTTGCACTCTAGTATGGGCGACTATTCGAGATCGAAAAGTCCCCATCTCATCTGTTTCACCGGCCCAAGATAGTGAGGCTTTACCCGGTGCACCAAAAAATGATGGTTCCCCATCATTTACTCCCGTAATGTCATAGGTCCCCGCAGGAAAATATATCTGCGTTTTACCGTCTTTAATGGCAGCCTTGATTGCCGGACTCCAGTCTTTAATGAATCTTTTATTAAATAGTAGTACAGAAGTAGTGAACTTTGAGTAAGCAGTGATACTCGTGCTTTTAGACTCATCGGTAAACCATTTAGGTGCATTTTTAATTGATACATCGTATGCCGAGGTCTTCGGATCGGTATTAAATCGATCAACCTCAACCCAACTAGCATTTTTATTTTGTCTACGCCGACTCAAATTAGTTAAAAATGATCTTTGTCTAGACTTTTTGAGAGCTGATTGATCGAAATAATAAGATTCCAGTTGATTACCATAAAAACTAATGGATTGTTGTTTCCTTCTCATGAAGACGGCTACGGAATTTTCATTAAGTATTTTGGGCTTCTTAGCATTAAAACCCGGAGATGTAAGAATATTGGAATGGACAAATATCTCTTTGGCGTCATCCGAGTCAAATCTTATTAAAGAACCGCTACTAAAAGACAAATTGTTTGCCATTATCAAAATGCCTTTAATGATAGATTGTTTTTTGAAACGCATAACGTGTAATGGATTTGGATGGCTTACTTGATCAGCTTGTTCAAGACCTCTATCAAAACCCAGAGCACTGTTGTACGAAATGATTGTATTATTAATCTTGCAATTATTCGCATCAATTAACGCGGCAGCATCTTTATTTAATTTCGTGCTCGAGCTAAGATCCAACTTATTTTTTGTGATCTTAGAATTGATTAAACCACCGCTTACCAAATTCAAAAATGGGCCCCCGTTAGTTGATACACTACCTTCAACCAATATTCGAACCTGTTGAGCGCCAGTAATTCGAATCTTATCACCGGCACTCGCATAAAAATTGTTACCTTGCAGTCTAAAGTCCGAGGTTTGTTTAATATTTATGGGTAATGCTAAGGTTATCCCAGCTCCCTTACCTGAAAAATTAAGTTCATTAAATACACCCCCATTACCCTCATAATAAATATCTGTACCTGCATCTGAATTACTTTTATCAAGATTTTTCATCAAACCGCTTCCATCGAATGAACATCCCATGAAAATATTATTATCTTGCGAAGGATTTCCTTTGAGTCTCATTTCTTTTGTATTTTGCAGTCTTACAACTGTGGATTGCGCAGGGGGACTTGAGGTAAAACCATTCTTATGATAGGTCTTCAGTTTGAAGCCTATATATTTTGCCCGAAAATTTGTAGAAAACATGAAACCTACAGTCGACTTAGTCTTAATGGCTCCATCAAGAATTGATTTCTTGAGCGTCGAACCATCGGGATTGACTTCCGTATATGCAATTACTGAGGTTTGGATGTTATTCTTGGGCCATTCCCATGGGCCAGAGCCCACCCATACACAGTCTCCAAATACCGCCGGTTCGCCACGCTTACCTCTAACATGATAAGTACCGGGTTTGAAGTAGATATATTTTTTACCGTCCTTGATTGCCTTTTTAATTGCAGGAGTCCAGTCAGTTATTGCATAGTCCCCAAACAGAATTGCTTTCCTAGTGAATTTGGAATAATTATCAACTAGATCAGTCCATCCGCTGGGCAAACTTGTCTTGAAGCTTGTTTTTGGATCTAAATGAGTAGACTTTGCATATAGTTGAACCGTCAATAGTACATATAGTATTAGTCTTACGAAGATCATAGATTATAGATTTCCTCTTTTGCTATTTAATTCAAATATGTTTTGCTAAATCAGCAACACATTATACATTTTGTTTCGGTATACAAGACTTTCGAGTCAATGTCATTATCTGAACTTGCTACATTATCATTCAGACGCCTATAATCAAAGCTTAAACAGAGCCTGCCGATGTCTAAAGAACTAAACAAAGAGACCCTCCAAATACTAGTCGTAATAGTGCTTCTTATCGGCCTATTAGTAAGTCTAGGGTTCTTAGTCTGGATGAGTTTTCCCAATAAGCGAGATAACAATCAGCAAGTGAATCCATCCGAAGAATTATTATCAAATTTCGACTCCTCTGAAAGAACAGGGCCTCTAGTAGTGAAGTTGAACGGAAACTTCCTAAATATACCTCGATCAAATAGCACACTTAAATTCGTTACCAATGAAGGGCAAGTTTACTTACAGATTCCGTCAGATTTTCCTTCTAACTTTAAAATGAATTCGATTGAAGCTACAGTTCATTATTTAGGTACAACAGACAATAAGAGGGTATTTCAGCTTCTAAAATATAGTTCTACGAATAATAAATTCAGTGACGCGTGGACGAGTAGGATAAAGCCTAAAAAGCGTATCAGAAGCTCGGACTGGTATTACTTCTAGGAATATTAATATGAACCATAAACATAAAGGTTTTATGTCATTTATTATTCTCGTACTGGGTGTAATCGTAACTATAGGAATCGCTATATTTTCGCTCAATATGCAATCAAGGGAAACTTTCTTTTTAGTTCACTATTATTATCTTGATAGTGCCCGAGAGCAGTTGGCAAAAAGTATACAAAAGGAAGTACACGATTGGATTAATCATGAAATGCGTCTAGGCAATAGTGGGGCAAAAACGAAAATTTTAGAAAAAATACATATTTTTGAGGATTTTACGATTGATCTTGAACAAAACTTATTTAGCGAATCTCTGGAAAATTCAAAGAAGATTGCTGAATTTGTTGGATTTGAATTCGAGGCAAAAGTCCACTTTAAATATTTAGAACCCTTTTTTGGTACTCCGGAAAGTAATAAATATGAATCAGATGCACTCGTCTTTCCACATCCAAAGGAATGTCGAGGAGTCTTTACAATTGAAGTAGAAATTTCAAAAGATGGGGTATCGTCGAAGGTATATGATGCCTGGTACAATTTCCGATTCGTTAATGTCTTACCACCAGTTGTAAGTCGTTTTTCGTTTTTTATGAAAAACCAGACAAAACAGAACGGTTTTGTAGGAAATATAAATCGTTTGCCAATGAGTTTTAATGAAGATAAGAAACACAATAAAGGTGGCATTATCGAAACCGAGCGGTCAACTATGCGACCGCTTATAATTATAAATAGCCTAAATGATTTTCAAATTAATGGCCAAACTGAAAAAACAGTTAGAACTTTTGATCCAAATGACACGCTAAATAATATTGATTACAAGGGTTGGGTTTTTTTAGGCACCGAGGAGCCTAAAGGTATTATATTAAATCTTGCAAGCTATTATGCCTTTAATTTCGAAACTGGATTTAGAGCTACTCGAGTTCGCAACGTTGATGGCTCAGGTAAATTTTATTACGGAGACTATTTTCATAGACAAAAAGGGCAACAGTTTAAGTTCAGTACTAGTGGAGAGTTTCCGGAGGCTAATATTGCGACAATGCCCAAACCATACGATGGATACGAATGGGGAGATGGCGACACAGAACTGAATTTCTTAATGACCTCAGAATTCAAGAATTATGGCTCGTTATTTAAAAGTATAACTTATTTAGGTAATACTCATAGAAAGTATTCAAAATTTAAAAAAAGAAGGCAATTTTACAATTACTATAATGATATTATTGATCCGGCCCAACTTACGGAGATGGGCTTCACCAGCGAAGCTGATTACAGAAGCCAGCACCCCGCATTGTTAAAGCCATTTGGTAGTTACTTTTATACAAAAACACCATCTAGATTTTTTGATAATCGGTCACCAACTTTAATTTTAGGTCCAGTCAGATATTCATTCATGACGGTAAATAATTTGAGACAAGAGTCCGCTCTTCATAAGATATTTCCCTATCAACACATAAGTAGTGATAATCCGCCGACACCTTCTGTACTTCCGCTTCCTTACATCAATGTTGATTTAGAAAATGATGGTCAGACATGGATAAATAAGTCTAATTTTACAATCGATCCTGATACGAAAGATTGGATTGAAACTGATGTTATAAGCGATGACAAACTTAATGCTAAAGATGGATCTAAAACCTCTAACCATTTCAAGAGTAAAAATTGGGGCTTATTTTCTGAAACAGGACCCTCAGACTATCTACTGGCCTCAGATGCAGAAGATACCTTATTCTACTGGGAGCAAATGGGTTCCGCCGTTTGGCTAGATAATTATTTGCACGCTTACAATGCAATGATTAGTAATGGTGGGAGCAGTGAAGGGGGAAATGCAGACAATGTATTAAAATTAGATCAAATAAAATCCTTAAATAGTACAGATGAGGTAAACCTTAATGATCAATTTTTTTTCCCTGATAATCTTTCTAATGGCCAATTGTTTAATGCTAATCGTTTAGTCCTTTATGAATTTTCTGAGAATAACGCGACCCACAAGAGAATATTTTTTAAAGGTAAGCTTGGTAATTTAAGTCTTTTTGCAGATTCATTTAAATTTGATCCAAATTCGGGTCATATGAATTCAGAGGTATTTGATTTAAGATTCAAAGCGACTCACGTAACCGATGTGAAAGGCTTTGAACAGACAATGCTTAAAGAGGGAATAGACCAAAATTGTATTCTAGAGCTTGATGGTATTGTTTACATTCATTCTACCGATGGGAAAGATTCAGACGAACCTGAAGAGTTAAATCTTGGTAGCAACGTTTGTGAAAATAAGAAATTGTTAATCGAAGGTAAGGGCATATTAATCTATGACCATGATATTTTAATCCCTAATGATGTTCTAATTCGAAATGCAGATTCTCTGAATCCACAAAGAAATCAGAAATCGGATTCTGCGAATCCTTTTGATCTAATTGATATACCTCCTCTTTCAATAATATCTGTAAATGGCGAAATTAAGATAGGGAGCTCTGTTAGTGAAATTTATGCGTATTTAATAGCACTTAGCGAAGAAAATGGAACTATTGGATGGATCACCAAACCACCAGACCATGATGTTTCAATCATAGGTGGGGCTGCTATCCATCACCTTAATTTAGATGATATTAATTTAATAGAAAATAATTGGGTGGTTTCAACTTCTAATGGAGATATCCGAGCGGATAAAATAACAACTTCTAAAAGGAATATCTTCTACAGAAATAGCGGCATGAATTCAGATGGACGTCTTAGAGTCGTTTTTAATAATAATTTTCTGCCCAATGTTGAAGAAAATGTGAACTTACATTTCACTTTTGTCACTTCGAAAGGGGTTCACCTTGTTCAATAAAGGTCTTTCTTTCGTTGAATTATTAATTGGAACATTTATCTTTTTGGTGGGGGCAATAGGGCTAACTCAGCTATTTTCGGGTACCGCACACAAATTAAATTTCTCAACATACGAAATCAATTGTACTAACTTAGCGATGCAAGTTATTGATTATACAGAAAAAGCAGTTAATACAAATTCTGTCGATTTATTGTTATCTGACGATTCATCGTTGTCGGACTTCCCCTTAAAATCTTTACCAGCATCTGATTTATTAAGTATGCCACCGAGAGTGTCTCTTAAATATAATTTAAGCAAACAGCAATTAGGATATTTACTACTTCTAGAAGTCCATTGGGTAGACAAAAACGAGCATAGAATAAAATATGGTCGATTCTTTGAATTAGGTAAGTTATGAACAAATTTCCCAAGGCTTTTACTCTAGTTGAAATAATGATTTCTGCGTCGATTGCCATAACAGTCATGACCGTAGTTTGGGGATTTTTTTCAGGCTTTCTAAGAATATCCAATAAAGGATCGAATACCGTAAGTGCACTGACAGAAATGAGTATTGCTTTTTCGTGGTTGCGTAGAGACCTCTCTACTCTAATAATTCACGAACCTGTGATGGATGAAAATGGGAAACTACACGAGGTAAGTATTATAAGAAACGTCCTGGACAATGGAGCAACTCAAGATTTGAATTTTTACAGCGTAATTGATGTGATTAAAGAGAATGCTAAGCCGGTTTCAGGAATTATTAAATATACATTAATAAATTCTGAAAATGGTCTGTATAGCTTAAATAGGAGCTTACATAATCTTGATGGTGAGACTCTGCGTAGTAAAACTTTTCTAAAGGGTAAAATACGAAAATTTACAATCGAGTTTTACCGACATTCAGAATCATTGGGCACAACACTTATCAATGGATCTGTACTTTCTATGATACAGGGCAATTTACCGGATAGCATGAAAGTAATAATTGAACAAGATGACTCATCAAGAATCAATGCTGCGATAGCAATCAACTCACCATATATCGGGGAGAATAACCATGATAATTATTATGCCAACTGGCTATTACAAAATGTTCCATATTCTGGATCATCCCCTGAGCATATTCCCAGATATATTAAAAAGAAGACGGTTAATGTAAAAGGGTATGGAATTGCTATCGCTTCTTGGGAAGAAGATGTTGAACAAGACGATGTCGATAGCGATTAAAAAAGTCCCAGTCTCCCAGTAATGAAGGATTTTGCGCATATCCTTTGAATTTCCATCTATACCTGTACGAATTAATTCAGGCTTTGCAGTGCTTTGATAGCAGCATTGTAAGCATCAATACGACCGGAGCCAAACGCATAGTCGTACCCAGAGTCACCCAGATCAATACTTGACTCTTTGAGAATTTTACGAACTTGTTCAGTGTCTAAATTTGGATTAGCCTCCAACATGATAGCAATTATTCCAGTGATATGTGGAGTGGCCATAGACGTGCCGCTCCTGTAGGTATATTTACCATTTAAATCCGCTGAATATACCGAAACACCAGGAGCAGTCAGATCAGGTTTGTCGGTTTTATTTCCAAGATACACTCCGGGACCCTGAGATGAGAATCTGGCGATTCTGTCAGACCTATCAGTTGACCCTATGGTAATCGATTCATCGAAGACTCCAGGAATTAGAATAGTTTGCGGTCGTGGTCCAGAATTACCAGCTGCGAAAACTGGGATTATTCCCACATTCTTCCAAGTTTGTACAGCGCGCAATAAAGCCTCGATCTTATTTTGATTTTTCCAAGCTGTACCCCATGAATTTGAAACAACTGCTGGGTAATCTTTAGTAGCTGGATTTTCGTCAGGATCTGCGATCCATTGCATGCCTTTAAGCATTAAAGATAGAGAACCTTTCCCTTTGTTATTGAAGATACGCCCAATTACGAAATCAACACCTTGAGCCACACCTATCACCTTACCATCAACTGTGGTACCACCGATTGTTCCTGCGCAATGAGTTCCATGCCCGTGACCATCGGTAGGCCCAAATTTTTGTCCAAAAGTGAAGGAACGATCAGCAACTACACGATTACGTAAAGCGGGGTGATCAGAATACCCCGTATCTAAAACACCAACTTTTACATTTTTACCGGTCAACTTCAATTCATTCCAAACTTTTATCAAGTTAATTTTTTTAATACCCCAGGTAATTTTTTGGTCTCTAATATCGGGTTCAAAACTTTTTGGAATATCTAGACTTATCTCAAAATCATAGATGATTGCTTGAAGCTCTTTAGTTTTAGCAAGTTGTACTATTTGATCAGAGTTCAAATATATGTGCACACCATTAACAGACCAAAGAATTGTGGCTCTACGAAGCTCCGCTTCAGATAAACCTAAATTACTTAATACCCTAAGTATGCGCGATTTAGATAGTCTACGTTCTTCTAAAGAGGAAGATACGAGTGGAGATGGAGCTCCTTTTAATAGGACTATAACAGATAATTCCTCAGCGCCTTTGTTAATGATATTTTGTTTGATGATGGGATCGATCCATACATCGGCATTCGTAGTGGTAAAAAATAAAATCGATGAAAAAAACAGTAAGCGAAACAATTTCATTAATTTCTCCTAGCTTTTCAGAAATCAATATTAAAAAAGCCTTCCAGTATAGAAATATGATTACTCACGAATACCCTGCATAAAACGTGTTCAAAATGTTTTAAAAGTTTAAATTTTGGTATTTAGACTTGACGCTTTTCGATTAGTACCAATAATCGCCAGTCGTATATTCAGAAAGGTTAAGTAAAATGAAAACATCAAAACCAATATTGCTAGCCCTATTTATTTTTAATACTTTGTATGTCTTTAGTAATGCTACAAGTGAACCCTCAGCAATGCCCGAGGGTAAAGTCTTCAAAGCTGTGGATAAAGTAATAAAAACGCTCGCGGTATTAGATAGTATCCGGGTTTACACCGGTAATGCAGCTGGTCAAGAAAAAATCACCAAACTAAAGTCGGCCGGTTATGTGTGCAGACCAGCTTTAAGTAAATTATGGAGATGTACAACTCATTTGAATCAATGGAATCACGACCCAAAAAAAATCAGGTCCCGAATCAGTGGCATAAAACAGAGTTCTCCGAATCTTACATTTGGAAGGGTTTGGGGTGAAATAGAAAAAACACACCATAGTGAAGCCTTTTCTGAATGGGAGGTTGAGCAAATAGTAAAAGTCGGTGATTTGGAAACCCGTTATTTTAGGTGGCGGGACTTAAATGGTACTGATTACTTGAAACTTTTACCTGGAAAGCAAGGTTTTATACAAGAGTTCCTATGGTCCAATGATCAATTAAGTAAAATAATCTCATTTTCAATGCCACATAAAGATGGATATACTCGCTACTTAATAGAAATTCCATACGAGTAAGATGGTCTTGTTCAAATTGGCGGCAGAGTCATTCAAGTAAATCTTTAAGCTCATTATCAGTTGTGGAAATCCCCGAAAATTGGATAGATAAATTTCGTTTTATCATATCGCGAAGAGCATTTTTCGCCGCACCGCTAGTTTCTGCCCATGCGGATAGAAGAGAATGGGCTTTGTCTGCAACGATTTTTTCTTCAGAACTGGCAAGTTGAATCAGGTAGGGTAAGAAAATCTCATCACGGCAGTTACCTATACAATACAATGCTGTCAAACATCCGTTTATCTGATGATTATTCATGAGGTTTTCGATGGCTGCACAGATTTTTTCACGATACTGCTCAGGACAGTGATCTTCAGCACTTAAGATGAAGATCGCATTACCGATGACTCTATTATTTGTATCAACAAGAAAATCTAAGAAGAAATCTCTTTCTGTCTCAGGATAAAGGATGGTTAAACTTTCAAGTGCATTAGCTCTCACTCTACCGTTTTCGTGACGCAAAAAAGGTTTAATAAGCGCAATTTTTTGCTCATCATCTGCGATTACTTGGCTACACCTCAGTACTATAGTTGATAATTCTTTTGGATCTGACGTTTTAACAAGTAACTGCGAAATATTTTCAAGAGCATTTAAATCATTTGCTTCAGTCGCGTGACTAATCTTGGTAGATTTTTCATTCTCAAGGACATGCTTATCTCGACTAGCTTTGCCCTCGTCAATCGTTGCCCTTGCTTTGTGTGCTTTTGCCCGAACTCCTGGGTCGGAGTCTGTAAGTAAAAAATCTAAAATGTCAGTGGAACCTTTGAAACTTGTAACACTAAGAGCATAGGCAGCAGAACTACGGTAGGCTACATATTCACTATAAGCCATCTTTTCTATAACCTTTCTGGTTAAATCTGGTTCACTTTTCTCAAAAGCAATAGCAGCATTACTTCGTACGCGATTATTCGGATGAGTTAAGTAATTAGCGACTAGAGCGAGAGACTGCGTATTATTTATACTGCCGATTATTTGAATAGTGCTAGCAACCACGCGATCATCTGAGGATTTCAAATATGAGCAAATCTCCTTAAGATTCTTGACCGGATTAAGTGCAAGTAACTTTAGTATAGCAGCCTCAATGTACGGGTCTTTAACCTGGGCACTAACTTCTCGCATCATTTCAAGTAAATCGGAACGTCTGTTACTGACAATTGCCTTAAGGGTTTGATGCCTTAAGGAGGTCTCTGCATATCTCAAAGTTTGGCGTAGCTTCTCATCATAATCTATTTGCGAATTCACTCGTTCGGCTTCCAAAGATTCCAAATCATCAATAGCTCGCCTAATCTCAAATTTTATCTCAAGGTTCGACTCCTCGGGATGCAGGCGTTTAAGAACATCAAGTCTTTGCTCATCATCTGAATAGATAAGTTCCTTGATTAGTTCAGCACGTTTGGACTCAATTTGAGAACGATAATAAACGGAACTGTAATTACTAAGATTTAAACTCATGTCTAGAAGCTCATTTCAGTCTAACTAAATGTTATATATAATCTGTCAAAATAGAACATCTTCATATTGATTTAAACACCAATTTAATCCCTCTGGCATTGCTTTGGATATTCCCAACTCACAAAATAATAATGACCAATAATGTAGTGGAATTTATGCGAACAAAAGCTGATAACAATAAAATCCTTTAATACATTACAGATTATACTCGAAAAAATGGATTTGAAGAAGGCAGATATAAACTTCAATAAAACAGGTAATGACTTCATATCTATGTTACCAGAGGTGGTCAAAGTATATAAAACCGCTGGTTGTCTATAAGCACTTAAAATAGTGTGTAATAGAATTCCAGACTACTTTTTTAGAACTAAACAAACTTAGATACTCTTGCTTTATTAAAAAATTTTGTTAGCAAAATTCAAGTACGACTCAGATGACATATTAATCAATTTCATCGTCTAGATCTGAATCATTGAGCAGGTTCAATTCCTCCCGAGCTTTTTCACTAGTTTCAGACCATGTCAGAAGTAAACCATAGGCAGAGATAGCGACTTGATCGTGACCACACGCATACAATTCAGATAAGTAAGGTAAAAACCGCTCATCTAAACAATTACTAATGCAATAAACAACAGTGAGACAACCATTAATACCGTGATATAAAGATAGATTCTCCAAGGCTTCATTTACTTGATCAAAATACTCATCAGGGCAATGATCTTTTTCACATAAAATATAAATAGCATTACCAATAACACGATTATTGGAGTCCTTTAAAAACTCAACAAATTGACTTTTGTCTGTACCTTTATACACCTGACCCAGTGTCTCTAATGCATTAGCACGTACTCGACTATCCGGGCTTGCTAAGTAAGGCCTAATAGCAATTATGAGACTCTCATCTCGACTACCTACGCAACCTATACTTGAGAGTAAACTGGCAACTTTTCTCGTATTGCTGGCATCTGTACCCTGCAGCTGTTCTACGATTGATTGGGATTTAATTAGTTTGATTTCCTCAGATTGCGCACCCTGAACCAAGGCAATATTTAGGGTTTGAACAGCTTCTTTAGCTTTTGCCCTTACTCTATCATCTTCATCCGCTAGCAAACGTGCAAGTAAGTGAGAAGCATTATCAAAAGTTGAAAACCCGATGGCATTAGCAGCTGCAAGCCGTTGTATTGGTTTTTCATTTGCCATCATGTTGGTAACGAAGATTAAGCCCTGTTCTGGCTCTAGAGCCTGAAATGCCTCAAGCGCCTTGTTGTGCACCAATTTATTTTTATGCAATAGTAGCTGGATGATCACAGACATTGTTCTTTGGATTTTAATACCACTAAAAACCTCAATAGTTTTAGCTAAAAGAGTTATATCTTTGGTCTTTACATACGTAAAAATCTCATTGAAATTTTGAATCCGATCAACGGCTAATAATTGTAAAATTACACAATCAAGAAACACATCTTCAGCATTCTGCCTTAGCTGTTTTAAAGCGGGGATTAGCTCGATCATCTTTAGCTTCAAAATATATTTGTAAGCTTTATGTCTAATTACTTGTTTCTCAGAGGACAGGGCCGTGCGTAACTTTTCGTCTTGAATTTCTTTAAGTGTAACACCATCCAATGGCTTACTCTTAATAGCTCTAATAGCTTGAGTGATATGAAACTTAATTTCAAGATTGGATTCGATCTTATCAAGTTTTCTTAACTTTATTAATTTATCATCGAGGTTTGAATATATAAGCTCGTAGACCAAAACCTCTCGATTAGCCTCTGCCTGAGATTGATAATATGACAATTCATAATGATCAGGATTTATCTTCAAAGTGGACTCCGTAATTAAGTCACGAACAATAATAGTTGATTATTAATCTCTAAGCCACCAAAGCAGTTTTCACTCAATACACTTCAGTATTTCAATGCTGTATTTGTGTGAAAGAACTTAAAAAATAAAATTTAAGGGTATATTTAGTCAGAATATCAATAATAAATCTTAAAAACAGCTCGATATATCTATAATTTCTGATAGATCACTACTTTCCCAAGGATTTCTTGCTTCTATTCTTAAATACAATTCAGATGAATTTTCTGAATTAGTCATTATAACTGATGGCGAGCTAGTTGTTATACTCGCATCCTCTCTAGATACATCTGAGGTGTTATCATAAAAGATCTCATAACTAGTAAAGGCAGCTTTACTCCACTCAACTTTACACTCATCGAAGTATTTATTGAAGGATATATTTTGAGGTACCGGGGGTGGACCAGGAACAATCAATACTCTAAAACCAATTGACGAACTTCGGATAGTTTGTTCAATAGACTCCCTTTGACCAGATCTCAAGCTTGAAGCTTCAGAGTCCCAAGAACCACCTCGAATTATTCTATTTGAGCCAGTAATAGGTCCTGTTGGATTTATACTTGGGGACCCTGTATAGATGTTGAATCGATCATATACTAACTCCGACACATTTCCATGCATATCAAATAGCCCAACAGGATTAGGCAGTTTTTCACCAATAATACTAGTACCTGTCTCAGCTGAATTGGAAGCAAACCACGCGAATTGAGGCAGCAGTTCATAATTAAGGTCATTACCATAAGGGAATCGAGTGAGTGTGCCAAATCGAGCTGCATATTCCCACTCGGCTTCTGTAGGCAAACGATAACATCCTACAGGTACATTCGATGGATGGTAACGGTTTAAATTTTCAGGTAAGTTATCAATATTACAACCAGCTAAAGTATTAATTCGATCTAAAAACCCATCTATCTTATTTATATCTTCCCAACTAATGAAGTATGCGGGG
>CEUK01177368.1_pt1 | contig 17856 bp, 13 predicted proteins | sample 356451 | NCBI WGS metagenome assembly CEUK01 (sample SAMEA2622843, study PRJEB7988) | marine metagenome | isolation source: saline water (ENVO:00002010), including
TTATCGGATATTTACACTTTAGATGAAGTACAAAAGAATTCTACTAAAGTTGAGCGGTGAAGCCCTAATGGGCGACAAGCAGTTTGGAATAGACAATGACAGACTTGCTCAATATGCTAAAGAGATAAAAACGATTGTAGACAAAGGCGTTGAATGCGCAATTGTAATTGGTGGTGGAAATATTTTCAGAGGAGTCCAAGCTGAGGAAGATGGAATGGAGAGGACACAAGGTGACTATATGGGCATGCTTGCTACCGTTATAAACGCCATGGCTCTTCAGAGCTCATTAGAATCTATTGGGATAGATACAAGGCTCCAATCAGCAATTGAGCTAAAGCAAATAGCAGAGTCATTCATTCGAAGAAGAGCAATTCGCCACCTTGAAAAAGGGAGGGTGGTAATCTTTGGAGGAGGCACAGGCTCTCCTTTTTTTACTACAGATTCAGCGGCTGCACTAAGAGCAGTAGAAATAGAAGCTGATGTAATCTTGAAAGGAACAAGAGTTGATGGGATTTATTCATCTGATCCCGAAAAGGACCCAACAGCCACTCGATATGACGACATTAGTTTTAACGAAGTGTACGAGAAAGGATTAAAGGTTATGGATATGACAGCTTTTACTCTTTGCAATGAAAATAACCTCCCAATAGTTGTGTTCGATATGAATAAGTCGGGGAATCTCAAGAAAATTATAGAGGGGAAAAAAGTAGGGACTACATTAAATTCAATATAAAAGAACGTTATGCACGAAGCGATAGATATGGCTCTTGAAGAGGCAAAAGAACAAATGGAAAAAGCTCTTGAGCGTCTGTCTGGGGAATTGAGAAAGGTGAGGGCCGGAAAGGCTCATCCATCCATGTTAGAGAGTGTAAAGCTTGATTATTATGGAACCCTTACTCCAATAAGTCAGGTAGCAAACGTTAACTCAACTGATGCAAGAACCCTAGTTGTTCAGCCATGGGAAAAATCAATGTTAGATGATATATCAGCTGGAATTATTAATGCTAATTTGGGATTAAATCCGATGAATAACGGTGAGGTTTTAATTATCAATGTTCCTCCTCTAACTGAGGAAAGAAGGGTGGAGCTTAGCAAACGAGCAAGGGGTGAGGGTGAGTCAGCAAGAGTGTCTATTCGAAATGCTAGAAAGGACGCTAACGATTTACTAAAATCCGCAAAAGATGATGGTTTAAGTGAAGACATGCAGAAGACAGGGGAGACTCAAGTCCAAGATCTAACAAACTCATACATTGGTAAAGTAGAAGAAATGTTGAGTGAGAAGGAAGCGGATATTATGACGATATAAGACTTACTTAAACTCTAAAGCAAATCTTCTTGCTTCTTTGTCAGAAGCCAGAAGGGCATCAAGATTGGTGCTCTTATCATACCCGACATTTTTCAAAGCGTGTTCCACGACATCCGGAAGCTGCTCAAAACGGATCTCATCATTTAAAAATCTTGCAACGGCTACTTCGTTTGAAGCGTTTAAGATTGCTGGACAATTCCCCCCCTTCTCAAGGCTATCATAAGCCAATTGAAGGTTTCTAAATGCACTATAATCCGGTTTTTCAAAGGTCAGATTAGGGTAATCTAGAAAGTCAAATCTTGTAAAATCATTCTTTAATCTATGTGGATATGTGAGAGCATACTGAATAGGAAGCTTCATATCAGGCAACCCCATCTGAGCTTTCATACTTCCGTCAGTAAACTGTACGACACTATGTATGATTGATTGAGGGTGGACGATGATTTCTATCTGATTTGGTCTTAAATCAAAGAGCCACTTTGCCTCAATAACTTCTAAGCCTTTATTCATCATTGAAGCGCTGTCGATTGTGATTTTAGATCCCATATCCCAATTTGGATGCTTCAATGCTTGAGCCTTGGTGACTTTTGCCAATTGTTCAGTACTGCAACCTCTAAAAGGGCCTCCAGAAGCAGTAAGCACAATCTTTTCAATTGGATTATGAAACTCGCCCGCTAAGCATTGGTAAATAGCACTATGTTCAGAATCCACGGGGTGTATAATAACCCCATATTTTTCTGCTTCTTCAGTGACTAATTCACCAGCCACCACCATAGTTTCTTTGTTAGCTAGAGCGATGTGTTTACCAGCTCTTATTGCATTTAAAGTGGGCTTTAATCCTGCTGCACCAACAAGAGCGGTTAGGACCATTTGAATGCCCTCCATTTCAACAACCTGTTCTAAAGCATTAGCACCAGAATAAACCTTTATCCCCTCATCAAAAAGAGCCTCGAATACTTTTTCGTGAAGAGACTCCTCTGCGATTACTACGGCATTGGGTCTGAACTCTAATGCCTGCTTCATTAATAGATCAGCATTGCGACCAGCAGTTAAAACTTCAACGTGTAGAACATCACTTTGCTCGCGAATTACTTCAAGAGCTTGCGTTCCAATTGACCCGGTAGATCCTAGAATTGCTATGCCACGAGTCTCTTTGCTCATAGGAATCCACACTCAAGCTTTGCCGCTTCACTCATCATGTCTTGAGTCCAAGCTGGCTCGAAAACTATTTGGACTTTAGCGCCTGTTACTCCATCCATTTCAGCAACCTTATCTTCTACTTCTTTTGGCAAGCTTTCAGCTACTGGACAATTTGGTGAAGTCAGAGTCATATCGATATTGACCATTCCTTCAGCGCTAATTTCCACTTCGTAAATAAGCCCCAACTCGTAGATGTCGACAGGAATTTCAGGGTCGAAAATAGTCTTTAGGACTTCGATGACTTGGTTTTGATTTGGGATAGCCATGTTTAGTTAGATTCAGGTCTCATTTGTGGGAAGAACAGCACCTCTTGAATTGAGGTTTGGTCTGTAAGCATCATAACAAGACGGTCAATTCCAATTCCAACTCCAGCAGTAGGAGGCATGCCAAACTCTAATGCTCTTAAAAAGTCCTGATCAATAAACATGGCTTCATCATCACCTCTTTCAGCAAGAGCAAGTTGAGATTCGAAACGTTCTTTTTGATCTATAGGGTCATTAAGCTCAGAATAGGCATTAGCAACCTCAGTACCATTTATCAGTAACTCAAACCTTTCTGTGTAACCTGGCTTATCTCTATGGGCTTTAGTCAGGGGCGACATATCAATCGGGTAATCAGTTATGAAAGTGGGTTGTATGTAATTGCCTTCACATTTCTCGCCAAAAAGTTCATCTATTAGCTTTCCTCTACCCATACTAGAGTCATTATTAATACCTAGTTTTTCACACTCAACCCTTAACCGATCTTCATCGTGTTGATCAATATCTAAACCAGTATGCTCTAGTATTGCGTCACGCATTGTGACCCTTGCAAACGGAGGTGTAAAATCGATCTCAGTGCCAGCAAGTGTAGCTTTAGTTTTTCCGTGTACGGCTTTGCAAACATCGCCGATTAAATTTTCCATAGCACCCATCATCCATTTGTAATCCTTGTACGCTACGTAAAGCTCAAGAACAGTAAATTCAGGGTTGTGAGTTCTGTCCATACCTTCATTTCTAAAGTTTCGTGAAAACTCATAAACCCCCTCAAATCCACCAACGACAAGTTTCTTTAAATACAATTCGTTTGCAATTCTTAAATATAGAGGAATATCAAGCGCGTTGTGGTGAGTGGTAAACGGACGTGCTGCTGCTCCACCAGGAATGTTTTGGAGTACAGGTGTGTCAACCTCTAGCCAGCCTTGAGAATTAAAATTATCTCGGATTGCTTTAATGATTTTACTTCTTGCAACGAAAGTGTCCTTTACGTGATCGTTTACCGCAAGATCAACGTAACGCATTCTGTAACGAAGCTCAGGATCTACAAATGCATCATGTACTTTACCTTCCTCATCAGTTTTAACAGCTGGAAGTGGTCTAATGGTTTTGGCTAGAATAGTGATGTCACTAACTTTTACAGAAGGTTCACCAACATTAGTAAGAAAGGTTTTGCCTTTAATACCAATAAAATCTCCTCTGTCTAACAGTTTTTTAAAAACCGTATTGTACAGAGTCTTGTCCTCATCGGGACAAATTTCATCTCTGTTTATATAAAGCTGAAATGTTCCCTCAGAATCCTTTAATTCGGCAAAAGAAGCCTTACCCATAATGCGTCGACTCATAAGCCTTCCCGCCATGGTAACTTCTTTGTCTATCTTAAAGTTCTCTGCTAAATCCTTGCTTCTATGAGATATAATAAACTCATCTGCAGGGTATGGATCTATCCCTAAATCACGGATTTGTTGTAAAGAACTAAGCCTGATAGTTTCCTGTTCGCTCCTTATCATAACCGCAAAGGTACATTGACAAGACTAGCTAATGGCCCATAAATGTACATATGAAGTTCAAAAATTTTAATCATAACGGTCTCATGTCAAATCAATGGTTAACTTCGTAACAATTATGAGAAAATTAATAGAAGACTTTCCAATTCAGATTGAAGACGCTTTATTCGCACTGAAGAAACAGGAATCAAAACTGCATGATGAAAAAGCTAATGGATTTCAACCATCAGGCGTTTTAATTTTGGGGATGGGAGGATCAGGAATTGGAGGAGCTTTTGTTGCATCTATTCTCAGAAAATCATCTACAATTCCAATTTTAACGACAGCTGATTATAATATACCAGGATGGGTTAATAATGAAACATTAGTAATAGCTTGTTCTAATTCTGGAAATACTGAGGAAACACTAAAAGCAGCGAGTGATGCATTTAATAGAAACGCAAATGTTGCATGTGTTACTTCAGGAGGAAAACTAGAAGAATTTGCATTAGCTAATGAATTGCCTATTGTAAAAATTCCAGCTGGGTTTCCGCCAAGGTCACAATTTGGACATAGTTTTTTAAGTCTAGCATGGACTCTTGAGAGGTTTGGGATATTTCCAAATCAGCTTTATTTAGAATTTGAAGCATCAGCAGAATCTTTGTCTTTAAATGCTAGCAAAGTTAAAGAACGAGCTGAGACAATATCAGAATTGATTTATGATAAGAATATTCATATTTACTCTGATACTGACACCGAGTGTGTTGCGATAAGGTGGCGCCAACAATTAAATGAAAACAGTAAACTGTTGGTGAACTCTCATGTTTTTCCAGAGTTAAATCACAATGAACTTGTAGGTTGGGCTGCAGGATCTGAACATGATGTGGTACTTATTATTCGTACTTCTGAGGATTCAGCGAGAACTAAAGTTCGAATGGATCTAAGTGCTGAAATAATTCAAGAAATGGGGGCTGATGTGATATTTATTGATGCAAATGGAGAATCTCGAATACATGAGTTTATGGATTTAGTATTCTTAGGTGACTATATCTCACTTCTTCTTGCTGAAAAACAAGAAGTCGACCCAGTAGAAATTGAAAATATAATAAGACTAAAGTCCAAACTGTCTGAACTTTAATTCATGAAGGAGCTGCAGTTTGAGGATTTGGGCACAAAGAGATACAAGCCATGTTGGGAGTATCAGGAAGTGATATTCAAAACGATAATCAAACGTAAAATTGAGAGGCGTGATGTTGCAGATGAAGAAGATCTAGCAAGTTTACCCTTACCTACTAGCCGCCTTCTATTTGTAGAACACCCACACGTACTAACTCTTGGCAAAAGCGGAGACGCAAACAACGTTTTAGTTAACCCATCAAGGTTAGCAGAATTAGGCGTAGACTATTTCCCAATAAACAGGGGAGGGGACATCACTTACCATGGCCCAGGTCAACTAGTTGCATATCCAATCCTAGACTTAGATCAGTTTTTCACGGACATCCATAAATACTTGAGGACACTTGAAGAGGCGATTATTAGAACATGTGCAGATTTTGGGATTTTTGCAGGGAGAATAGAAGGACTAACTGGAGTTTGGGTTGATATTGAAAGTGGAATGTCCGCAAGAAAGATTTGTGCTTTTGGCGTAAAAAGCAGTCGTTGGGTAACAATGCATGGATTAGCCTTCAACGTAGATTCAGACCTTAATTTCTTCGATTTGATTGTTCCTTGTGGCATAATTGACAGAGGTGTGACTTCGATTTCTAAAGAGGTTGGGAGAAAGGTTACCCTTGATGAAGTGAAGCCTATTTTGAAGGATCATCTTCAGGAACTATTTGGCTGGAAGTATACTGTAGGATTGAATTCGCCTGACATCTGCTAACTTACCTGTATGATTTGCCTAAAAAGAACACTTGGATACGGATAGATAATTTGCTCAATAATTGATAGCTAGCTAGGGTTACTTTTGTAACATGTTAAAGGATATCCGCGGACTTTCTCACAAGGAGTTATTGCAAGCTGTTTCTGACTTGGGCGAAAAGCCTTTTAGGGCAAAACAGCTAGAAGAGTGGGTTTGGACTAAATCTGCATCATCTTTTGACGACATGACAAGTCTGTCAAAAGCTTTCAGACAAGCCCTTAAGGAAAATTTCTATTTAAAGAGAATTACCTTAACGGAAAGTCAAAAGAGTAATGATGGAACCATAAAGTGTGCGTTTGAGGTTGAGAAAAAGGAGCCAACAGACCTTAGCGTAGTAGAGGGCGTGTTAATTCCAACTAAGAGTAGGATGACCGCTTGTATTTCGTCTCAAGTTGGGTGCAGTCTCGCATGCAAGTTTTGTGCAACTGGCAGGCTTAAGCGCATGAAAAATCTGAGTGCTGCTGAGATATATGATCAAGTTGAGAATATTGCTACTATTGCTAGAGATGAATACGACACTAATCTGACCAATATTGTATTCATGGGAATGGGCGAACCCCTTCTCAATTATAGCAATATGCTTGAAAGTATAAAAAGAATTTGTGGCACACCAGGATTAGGCATGTCGCCAAAGAGAATTACAGTCAGTACTGCTGGAATTGCCAAGGCAATAAAGAAGCTTGGCGATGATGAGGTTAGGTTTAACCTCGCACTTAGTCTTCATGCAGCAAACGACGAGAAGCGTAGTGATATTATGGCAATCAACGACACAAATAATATAGCGGTTCTTGCTGAAGCTATTAAATATTTCTACGATAAAACGGGCACGCGAATCACCTATGAGTATATAATCTTCAAGGACTTTAACGATTCAATGGAGGACGCTCAAGAGCTAGCTGAATTTTGTAAAAACACCCCATGTAAAATCAACATCATTGAGTATAATCCAATTGATGACGGAGAGTTTGAGCAAGCAGATTTCAAGAAGGTTGACAAATTTGCTAAATACTTAGAAGATAAAAATTTAATTGTAAATATTAGAAGGTCTAGGGGTAATGACATTGATGCCGCGTGCGGTCAATTAGCAAATAAAAACGAGATAGGAAAAGACGCTCTAAAAAAGGCTTAGTCTAGTTTTAGAACAGCGAGGAATGCAGATTGTGGCACCTCAACTGAGCCTACTTGGCGCATACGCTTCTTACCCTTCTTTTGCTTTTCGAGGAGCTTTCTTTTGCGAGTAATATCACCACCGTAACATTTAGCAGTAACGTCTTTTCTAACAGCGCTAATTGTTTCTCTAGCAATAATTTTAGCCCCAATTGCCGCCTGAATAGCAACCATATATTGTTGCCTTGGAATCAGCTCTTTTAGCTTAAGACAAACTTTTTTTCCAAAATCATATGCATGATCACGGTGTATCAATGCCGACAATGCATCAACTTGATCTCCATTAAGGAGGATATCAAGTTTTACAAGGCTTGACTCTTTATATCCATCAGGGAAATAGTCAAATGAAGCGTAGCCTCTAGAAATACTCTTGAGCTTATCATAGAAGTCAAAAACGATTTCACCAAGAGGCATTTTAAATGTCAATTCTACTCTTTCGGCGCTTAGATAAATTTGGCTTACGAGTTCGCCCCTTTTTTCAATACAAAGGCTCATTACTGGTCCGATAAAATCAGATTTTGTAATTATTTGAGCTTTGATAAATGGCTCCTCTACGTAGTTAAGATGATTGCTTTGCGGAAGGTCTGAAGGGTTGTTAATAGTGAATGACCTCCCCTCTTTTACATGAGCTATGTAACTAACGTTAGGAACAGTTGTAATAACAGTCATGTTAAACTCTCTCTCCAATCTCTCCTGAACAATCTCCATGTGTAGCATTCCAAGGAATCCACATCTAAAACCAAATCCTAATGCGGCAGAGCTTTCAGGTTCAAATACAAGTGAAGCATCATTTAGTTGAAGCTTCTCCATTGAAAACCTCAATTCTTCATAATCCTCTGTATCTACAGGATAAATACCTGCAAACACCATGGGTTTCACATCCTCAAATCCTTTTACCGCTTCGGGACAAGGCCTACTGCTTACAGTTAGAGTATCGCCAACCTTTACTTCTTTAGCGTCTTTAATCCCTGAAATGATATAGCCAACATCACCAGCTGAAAGCGAGTTTTGTGGCATTAGATCTAATCCAAGAGTTCCAATTTCATCAGCGATATATTCTTTGTCAGTTGATAGGAACTTTACTCTTTCTCGCCTGTTGATTTTGCCATTCAACACTCTGAAATATGCGATAATACCTCTGAAACTATTAAATACAGAGTCAAAGACCATTGCCTGGAACGGAGCCTCAGGGTTACCCTTTGGAGCAGGGACTCGTTCAATTACAGCTGCTAGAATATTCTCAACCCCAAGACCAGATTTACCACTTGCTGGAATGATCTCAGATTCGTCACAACCGATTAAATCGATTATTTGGTCTCCAACTACTTCCGGGTCTGCAGAGTCCAAATCCATCTTATTTAATACAGGAATAATCTCAAGGTCGTGTTCTAATGCTAGATATAAGTTTGAAATGGTTTGGGCTTCAATTCCTTGAGTGGCGTCAACTATCAAAAGAGCCCCTTCACAAGCAGCAATTGAACGACTAACTTCATAAGAAAAATCAACGTGCCCCGGAGTGTCGATTAGATTCAGGGTGTATTCTTTACCATTAGTGTGTTTATGTCGCATCTGAATAGCGTGAGACTTAATGGTAATCCCCCTTTCTCTTTCGAGATCCATATCATCAAGAGTTTGTTCTTGAAGTTCTCTATCAGATATGGTATTAGTCTCCTGCAACAGCCTATCAGCTAATGTGCTTTTCCCATGATCAATGTGGGCGATTATGCAGAAGTTTCTAATGAGTTCCATAGGCTAATTTCCTAATTATAAGTTGCAAAAATACGCTTGTTCAAGCCCAAAGCGACAAACCTTGTGTTCCACGCTTATGTAAGTTGTATATTTACCAACGCTAAATTCCCGGTTTATAATGATTCGATTCCTTCAGAACAGCTTCATTTTAGTATCAATTATCCTATCAACTAGCGCGTTGGTAGTTGCTCAAAGTGAACAACCAGTATTAACAGCCAAAGAAATTCTTGATTCTTACGGAGGGTTAAAGCATGCTGTAATACAAATGACTCGTGATGAATGGGAAGTTGTAAGAGCTTGGGAAGACTTCGACGAAACTGCGTACATAGAGGCTTTAAAAGAATTTAAAGACTCATTTGCTGACGAGCGTGAAAAAAGAAAAGCTGAAAGACTGCTTAAATCCCAAAATACAGATTGCGGATGTTGGGTAGAGCCAGACGAAACTTACATGACTCTTATTCCTCCTGGAGGTTTAGGAGGCCCAGGCCCAAACGAAGTAGAGTGGGCAACTCAAGGAGGAGCTGGATGGGATGTTGATTGCGCATCACCGCCGATACAATTTCCGGGGTGGACTTTTGAGCTTTACGGAAGCACATACGATGAATTCTACGTGAATTCAAAGGGTATGATTTCTTTTGGTGGAGATGTAATTGACTGGACGCCAACAAGTTTCCCAGAAGCAGAGTACAACCAAATTGCAGGATATTGGCAGGACACTGACAACAGGTCTATTGGCGAGATCATGTACAAGGTTACTCAGGATGCAGTTTATGTAAATTACGTTGATGTTGGGTATTATAACAATCATAATGATCTGACTAATAACTACCAAATTATAATTACTCCAAACGATGGAATTATTGGTGACGGAAACAACGCACAGGTTTGTTACTTGGACATGGACTGGGCACATGGAGACATCGGCGGCGGCGGTGGATGTTGCGGACCTGATCCAGGCGTGACAGGGGCTGACCAATCTACAACAGGATCAGACGGACCACACGTCCAGTTTGGCCGATTCAACCTTCTTGACGACACTTACAATGGTCCTTATGGTATTGGTCCAACAGGCGACGATGGTATTGACTGGCTTGATTTCAAATATTTTAATATTAACACTGCACTTGCAAGTAATAACCTTCCACCTGTTGCTACTGAAAACTTAGGTTGTGATACCATAACAATCTGTTTAGGCCAAACCACATCTGTGGATGTAAACTTCCTAGGCCCTGAGCCAGGACAATCAGTTACTCTTGATGTAGTTCAAAATTTAATACCGGGTAACACGATTAACGGCTTTACTCAAATCGACGGAACTAATGCGGGCATCACAGGAATATTTGAGGCCAACGCTCCAGGAATAAATACTATCGAAATAACTGCAGTTGACGATGGACTTCCTGCTTCGACGACTTCAGTAACCATGTACATAAACGTACTTGATATTCTTCCACCTGAATTAACAGTTGAGGGGATTATGTCTATTTGTGCTGGATCTGAAACTCAAATTACTGCGCTAGGGGATTTCGACGAATTTATATGGAATTTAAACAGTCAGTTTACTGATGGAAACATAGCTAATATTCCATTTGGAGGAAACTTTGTTGTTACCGGAGTTTTAGATGAAGGGTGTTCTGTTCAAACATCATTTTTCATTGACCAAAGTCCATACTATCTACCAGACGTAGAATACACTCCAAATCCACCGAACATTTGCTCTGACGATTCAGCATTTGTTCAAGTAATTCCTGATGTTGATGAAACATTTGTTGGATATACTTGGGAAGAGGATTGGAATGGACTTGGAGGAGAAGTTTACGATGTAACTGATAACGAAAGTGGAGCATGGCTTGCTGCAGGAATGTACAGACTGCTTGTAGAGGATGAGTCGGGATGTTTTGGGCAACGGGTATTCCAAATCTTTAATGTTGATGCAGATATTCCAGACATTACTATTCCTCCTATGTGTGATGGATTAGACACTTTAGAATTCATGGGAGGATATGCAAGCACTAACGAAGGAGACTTTAACATCTACTTGATCACGTCAAATAACGAAGGATGGGAAGGCAGTTTCGTCAACATAATTGTAAATGGAGAAGTTGTTTCTACCCTGACCCTGCTCAACAGCACATTTGGAACATTCTCAGTGCCAATTGCTTTTGGAGATACAATTGAGGTTGAGTACATCTCAGCAGACCCCAATAACGACGCCTTCAATCAAATACAGGTATACAACTGTTCAAACAGTCAAAACAATACAACCATTACAGACCTAAGTTCTGGGATAATTTATTCTGAAGCTGCTATGTGTACGGTAGAAGAGGCAAATGGATATTGGGAAGAGACTTCAGGGCCTGGAACATCTTGGTTTGAATACACGGACCAATTCAATACGCTATGGGCTCCAACTGAATACGGGATGTACGAACTGTGTTTTTATGAGGAAAACTGTAATATCCCATATTGTTATGATGTTGAGGTAACCCTAACACCAACAATCGATCTTAGCGAATCTGACGTACTACTTTGCGATGGCGAAGAACTAGAATTAATAGCAGACACTACTGATGCTGGTGGTACTTCAGAAATTAACTGGCCTTATCCAGGAACTGACGATGTTCTTGAAAACGATTATGAGTACACACAGTATACGTCTACAATTCTTGTAGTAGAAATTGAAAATGGATGTGGTTCTGATGCTGACACAGTAAACGTTGAAGCATTTTTCCCTCCATTAATTGATAGCATGTTCCTTTGTGAAGAAGGAGATGAGATCGACATTGATCCAATTCCAGGGGATCAGAATGACGAACAAAGTACTTACGAGTGGACATACAACGGAGAGACTATTCTAGGTGAGACAGAAGATGAACTTACTGTTTCTGAAACAGGTTCATACTGTGTTATTGTAACGAATGCATGTTATCCTGAAGGCGAAATCAATTGTGGTTTTGTCGATATAGTAAGCCAAATTGAAGGGATATTCGATCAAGAAGCTGGAGGTGTAATTGCAGATTGTGATGGTGATGGAATCGACGAAGATGGTACAACAACAATAACGATTACTTTACCGAATGATGAGTACGTAGCTACTTGGCCTGATGGGTCAGTAGGTTTTGAATGGACTATTGCAGAAGACCTTCAAGCGAATGATGCGGATGGTAATCCAATGTTCGATTCAGATGGCAATCCAATTTGGCTTTATAACGGTGGCCAAATTTGTATAGAGGTAGAAGACCCATATGGCTGTGGAATCACAGAGCATTGTGTTTACTTGTACATTGGGGCTCCACCAACGATTAACCCAACAGTTGATGAGATCTCATATCCTTATGTAGATGGAAATGGAGTGCTTCTTCCTGGTCAGCTTGTGGTAATGTGTGACAACGTACACTACGATTTTGACCTTAATGAAATCCAACCAGGCCCCCCGTACAGCGACTTCACTTGGTGGATTGAATGTGATAATGAAAACTTTTTTCTTGGAACTGGATCTGAGGGGAATATTAATGTGAGCAATGAATATTTTCCATACCCTTGTGGAGACCCTGTTATTCCTGAATATGGGGGAGGGTATCTAATAGACTTATATGGACAGACGGAAACACCCTGCGGCACAGAAACACAACTATTTAATATTCACACAAACCAAGGAGATGGAGATGTTTGTGGCTTATTCCTTCCAAACGTGATAACCCCTTACACCGGAGATGACACCAACAATTCATTGCAGATTCCAGGTCTTGAAAACTATACTTTAAATGGCGAGTATGCTGTACTTAGGGTGTATGACAGATGGGGAAATAATGTTTATGAAAACGATAGATATAATAATGATGAGCCTTGGTATGGAACAAATCAACAAGGTGCCAACTTATCAGAAGGAACATACTACTACACGCTATATATTTCTTTAATTGACGAAGAGAAGAATAGTCCTTTAACTATTTTCCGAGACTAATACTTTGGCCAAGGCTCGTTCACAATACGTATGTACGGATTGCGGTACGACAACAGCCCAATGGGTTGGCAAATGTCCTGGATGTAAGAAGTGGAATACACTCAAAAAGGAGCTAGTAGTTGTATCATCTAAGAGATCGCACAGGCATCAACAAGAATTTCAATCCACATACCCACAACCACTCGCTGAGGTCAGGGTAGGTAAAGTCCAAAGACTTATAACAAACGAAAAAGAACTAGATAGAGTTCTTGGGGGTGGAGTAGTACCCGGGTCATTAATGTTGCTCGGTGGTGAACCAGGAATTGGTAAATCGACATTGATGTTACAGGTGGCTTTTCTTGTTAGCGCATCGGGACAAAAAGTTTTATACGTTAGCGGAGAGGAGAGTCCTGAACAGGTTAGGATGAGGGCAAGCAGAATTGGCAATGTGCCGCCTGATTTAATGATATTGCCTGAAACTAGAGTCCCAAATATTTTAAGCGTACTCGAGTCAGACGAATACTCAATCTTGATTGTAGATTCTGTCCAAACTCTAGACCACCCTGACATTGATGGAGTACCTGGGTCAGTATCTCAAATTAGAGAATCTGTAGCATCAATCACTTCTCATGTAAAGTCGAGAAACCTTCCAGTATTTCTAGTTGGGCACATTACTAAAGAAGGATCAATTGCTGGTCCCAAAGTGCTAGAACACATGGTTGATGTTGTTCTTCAATTTGAGGGTGATCGAAACCATGCATATAGAATGATAAGGGCTACCAAAAACAGGTTTGGCACAACTGCAGAACTAGGCATTTATGAAATGATTGTAGAGGGTTTAAAGAGTGTAGATAACCCTAGTGACGTATTACTTGCTGAGGCAGGCGAGCCGGCTAGCGGTTCTGCGATCGCTGTTTCATTGGAAGGATTAAGGCCAATGCTTGTTGAAGTACAAGCTCTTGTGAGTACTGCTGTTTATGGAACACCTCAGAGGTCAGGAACAGCATTTGATCTGAGAAGATTAAATATGCTATTAGCAGTTCTAGAAAAGAGATGTGGATTTAAGCTAGGAGCATTTGATGTATTCTTAAATCTAGCGGGAGGGATGAAAATAGTTGATCCAGCAAATGACCTCGCTGTTGTTGCTGCAATACTTTCATCTTCCTTAGATTTACCCTTAGATAGGGACACTTGTTTTGCAGGTGAAGTGGGGTTGAGCGGCGAAATCAGACCCGTACCAAGATTAGAAGCTAGAATGGCAGAAGCCGCTAGACTTGGAATGAAAAGAATGCTTGTAAGCGGACACAGTAAAGCGCCAAAAGTGCCAAAAGGTTTAAAAGTTATTTTCGTAAAAAGGGTAAGCGAAGTGCATTCGCAAATTTTTTAATCTGCGCCTTCTATAACTACTACAAATTCACCCTTCGGTGACTTTCGAGAAAAGTGTTCCAATGCATCACTCACAGTTCCTCTAATAACTTCTTCATGTAGCTTAGATAACTCACGACATACTGCAATCTTTCTAGAGCCACATTCATAGTTAACTAGTTCGTGAAGCAGTTTTAGAATTCTATGAGGCGATTCGTAAAGAACGGTTGTTCTTTTCTCTAGAATCATTGCTTGCAACCTCTTCTGTCTTCCTTTCTTATGTGGCAGAAACCCCTCGAAGATAAACCGATCACAAGGAAGCCCAGACAATACTAATGCAGGCACAAATGCTGTAGCACCGGGCAAACAACTAACTTCAATTCCAGCTTCAATACAAGCCCTTACTAAAAGGAATCCTGGGTCTGAAATACCTGGGGTTCCTGCATCAGAACAAAGTGCATAGTGCAGGCCTGAAGTTAAAGAATCAACTATAGATCCTACAGCCTTATGTTCATTGTGTAAATGAAAAGATTTAAGAGGTTTATCGACACCTAAATGACGTAATAAGTTTCTAGTAGTTCTAGTGTCCTCTGCGAGGATTAAATCACATGAGCTAAGAACCTCAATTGCTCTATTTGTTATATCTCCAAGGTTACCAATTGGAGTAGGAATTATTTCTAACCTTCCTGATTCCATCGATTTAAAATATTCTTGGTATTCGTTCTTCGAATGACTTAATTGCTAAGTCCACATCCTCGTTTCTTCCGGATGGATTAATAGACTCTCTGAATAATTTTGTTGCTTCATCCACACTATTACAATCATCCACATTATCCAACATATTGTTGAATCTAGCATCGTCATTAGAAAACAATATTGAAGTGAAGTTTGCTCTTTCTAAAATGGTAAGCCCTTCTCCAACGGAGCTTAATGGCTTACGTTGGTACTGTTCGGCCAAACTCACTTCTTCGATAGCGTCGATTAAATCGATTTGGGATTCATTCACACTCTCATCCTCTTCTTCAACTTGTTCTTCTTGAGTGGAAGCCTCAAAAGCTTTGAATCGCAGAACGGCAAACCTCTCATGTAGCTCCCTCGAAAGTATCAACATCTCAGACAATTCCTCCTTAGAAGCTTCGCTAGAGTTTACAGCATCAACACCATTTCTTAATCGTTCGATTAAGTCCGTTAGCGATATGTGTTTGTCACCGTCCATTCAATGAATAAAGATAGAGTTAAACTAAAAATCGTCATCCTCAGGATCGTCAAGGATTTCGGGATTATTTTTCCATGAGTGTTTGGACTTTTCATCCTTCTCTTCCTTGGATGAATCTTCCTCCTCTTTTTTAAACGCATCTTTTATTCGTTGAGCTTCTGCGTTTATTGCTCTACGCCTGTGGGCTTTGTGTGCTTTTCTATCATAGCTGAAAACAGGCTCATCAAGTGTGTCGTCCATTCCTAGGAAGAACATGTTGCCTAAGCCGTCGTCTTGTATGTTACCAAATTCTCCTTGTTTGTTATCTCTTAGATCTCTTAAGGCAAAGCCTAAAGTGTAATCGATTTCGCCCGCGAAAGTTTGGGCTCCTTCAAGACTAACATTCATAGCAGAGGATTTAATGTTTGTAAAGGGGATACTGACAGTAGACATTGAAACGGAAACAGGGGTTTCTACATAATCAAACTTAATATCTGAAAGCCTCTTCCTCAAATCCTCAGGATTAACAAGAGGAGCAATCAATCTGTTTTCTTTTAAGTAATCAGCCACCGCGTCAAACACCTCAAGGCTTTTAAGCCTACCGTTAGACACACTTGCCTGCAGTTCTGCATCGAATGAATTAGATTCCCAGTTTCCTTCCCTATCCCAAACAAGATTCATGCTGCCACTAACATCACCTCGACCCTCCAAGTGTTCAGCTCTTAAGAAGTCTTGGCCAAAATTCTCATAGACCCTGAACATATCGGAAATCAAAAAGCCCTCAGCAGATCCAACAAGCCCTAAGGAGTATTTGTTGTTTAATGTTTTTAGTTGACCTTGGATAGTAGCTTCACCATCTAGGAGTTGAGTTTTGGCGAAACTGATACGCATAGTCTTTGTGCCAATTTCTCCTCTACTTGAGACGTCTGTGCATTCAAGACCATCCCAAATTAAAATGTCAGAGTTTACCGAATAACTCAATGAAGAGCCATTTTGCAGAAGCGAAATAGTTAGAGATTCTTCTTCAGAATCGGGCCTGTTTTCCCACCAACTAAAGAGGGGGTCAACTAAAATACTTTCTGCATCAACTTGCACTGACCCAAGTACTGCACCTCCTTGAATTAGATCATCAACCGAGCTAAGATGGCAAGTCATTTCTCCGACATTCCCTGCCCAATTATAATTCAACCGATCAACCTTAAGGACGTCTTTAGAGTAATCAAACAGCACATTACTCAATGTATATGGATTAGAGTTTAAATTCCCTTTGATTGAGGAAGATTCTGCCTGTATCAATGAGGTAGTAAAACCACCAGTAGGCAACCATGAGACTAGAGTATTAATCGAAATGGCCCCTTGGCTTGGCATAACAGATTCAGTATCAATATTTACACCTGGGATCCATGATAGATATGATGACCCTAAATCAAGAGTTGCTTTAATATCAAAATCTACGGGCTTAGATCCCCACGAGGGAGTAGAGCCAGATAATTCAGCTTCAAGTCCATTAGAATTAATGACACCGTCTTTTATAGAAAACCCAAGAACATCTCTTTTGTAATCCAAGTCTACTCGCCCTTCGCCTGAGATTAACCCCTTGTTATTTAGTGATAATCCTGTAAGATCAGGAGAAATAGCAAATTCAGCCTCTGGTAGCTTAAAGTCAATTCTTCCCACTGACTCATCAGTGAAAAAAAACAGGTTTGGTCTTCCACCATAAGTCCATCCCTCAAAACTCTCCTGTTCTAAAAATACAGACCTTAATTCGTCTTTAGAAACACTTGCAAAATGACCCCAAACGTCAAAGCCTCCTTTGTCGTCCAAAACAAATTCGCACGAAACATCTAGATCAGCTAACACTCCGTTTTCAATGACTCCTGAATAACCATTGTGCTCATTTGCAGAGAACGATGTTCGGAACTCTCCGTATAATGGAATGAAGACGTCGCTAATTCCATCATAGTTTAAATCCTCAAATGAAACAGTTAGCCAATCACTACGTATCTCTGCTTTATTAATCAGTCCTGTTGACTTTTTGGCACCCTTTTCAATGTACGTGAAGTCTATATCGGTTAAATGAATTGAAGAGATTTCTAAACTAGAGCTGTCTTCGCTTTTTGAAGCAATTTCATAGTTCCATTTACCACCAGCGAACTCCTCAATTTGTAGGGCTCCATTTTCTAAATAAATCGATCGAATTACAGGATCCCCAAACACGACATCCCACAATGAAAATGCAACGCCAAGCTTATTTACAGATATTAAAGTG
>CEUK01027245.1_pt1 | contig 17831 bp, 18 predicted proteins | sample 356451 | NCBI WGS metagenome assembly CEUK01 (sample SAMEA2622843, study PRJEB7988) | marine metagenome | isolation source: saline water (ENVO:00002010), including
GTTTCAACAACCGAATCCCTTCCCAAAGAGTATTTACGAAAACATTGCATTCGGTGCTCGTATCAATGGTTATACAGGAGATATGGATGAACTGGTGGAACGCTCTTTGCGCCAAGCCGCTGTCTGGGAAGAATGCAAAGACAAGCTGAATGAAAGTGGTTATTCACTGTCCGGCGGGCAACAACAACGTCTTTGCATTGCACGGACGATTGCCATTCAGCCTGAAGTCATTCTGATGGATGAACCTTGTTCAGCGCTGGATCCGATCTCCACCTTGAAAATCGAGGAAACCATGCATGAGTTGAAAAAAAGCTTCACGATTGTGATCGTGACGCACAACATGCAACAGGCAGTTCGCGTCAGTGATATGACTGCTTTCTTCAATGCTGAAGCGGTTGACGGGGGCTCAGGAAAAGTTGGCTATCTAGTGGAATTCAATGAAACAGAAATGATCTTCAATTCCCCGTCGCAACAGGCAACACAGGATTATGTTTCGGGTCGGTTCGGCTGATCGACGTTCTGGCTCGTTGACTGGATTTGTCAGTCTCAGTCAGTCATTGACGCATCAGCCATTCACGATCCTTTGCTGATGTGGGCAATAAAAAACCGGTCCCATGGGACCGGAGTGAAGCGGAGAGGGAGGGATTCGAACCCTCGATAGAGTTGCCCCTATACAGCATTTCCAGTGCTGCGCCTTCGACCACTCGGCCACCTCTCCAGGGGCTCGTCTGGCACGTCAGAATGTAGCAGGGCGTTTCCATCTGCACTGAATGAGGCCGACTCATCGGGTCACCATCCATTGGAGACAGCAGGGACGGGTGATCTCCCATGACGTGCCAGAGGGTGATTACATTCTCCAGAGCTTTGAGAAACAGGGAGATCCTCTTCCTTTCTCGTGTCGAAACGGATGCTGCACAAGCTGCGCAGTTCGTGTCCAGGAGGGGGAACTCGATCAGCAGGAAGCCATGGGGCTTTCGAGGGAACTGAGAGCCAAGGGTTACGGACTGCTCTGCGTGGCAAGAGCCATTGGCCCTCTGGTCGCGGAGACTCAGGATGAGGATGAGGTCTATGACCTGCAGTTCGGTCGCCACTTCGGGAGAGGATCAATCACGCGTGACATCCCCCTTGAGGAACTCGAAACCTGGAAGGAATGACAAACCAGCATCTGGATTGCCGTGCAGCGGCCGCAGACGCCGGCCTGACGGATTCAAGGCTTGAAGAACTCAGCCAGGTCGCCAGAGCGACAGCTGATCTGGGTGGTTCTGTGCTGATGCAGCATTACGGCCAGCTCGTTTCCATCCAACAGAAAGCGAGAGCTGGGGATCTGGTGACGGATGCCGATCTGGCCGCAGAACAGGCCGTGCTCACAGGCCTCGCCGAAGCGACCCCCGACATTCCTGTTCTCGCTGAGGAATCCGGAGCACAAGGGGATGTTTCGGGCCTGTGCTGGTGCGTTGATCCCCTCGACGGCACAACGAATTTTGCCCATGGCTACCCGTTCTTTGCCACCTCCATCGGGCTGCTCTGGAGGGGTCTGCCCATCCTCGGAGCAGTGGCTGTCCCGTTTCTGCAGGAAGTGTTCTGGTGCTGTCCAGTCACCGGCGCCTTTCTGAATGACCAACGCATCCAAGTGAGTCAGTGCTCATCACTGGAGGACAGTCTTCTGGTGACCGGTTTCGCCTATGACCGAAGGGAACGATCGGACAACAACTACGCGGAGTTCTGCCGACTGACCCACAGAACAAGGGGCGTGCGTCGTGGTGGAGCCGCAGCCGTTGATCTCGCTTATGTGGCCGCCGGACGGCTGGATGGTTACTGGGAACGGGGTTTGTCTCCCTGGGACCTTGCCGCTGGGGCGGCATTGGTGGTGACCGCAGGCGGCGAGGTCAGTGATTACAAAGCCGCAAGCTATGACGTGGCTTCCGGCCGCATCCTTGCCACAGGTCCTGCACTGCACACGGCTCTTCAACGTGAACTCGATGATGTCGAGCCTCTGTCAGAACAGCTCTACGCCAGTTGAAACCCCAGCCGTGGGATCCTGATCGGAGCAGCGACAGGCGCGATGGCCCTGCAACCCGCCTCAGGCGTGAGAGATCTCAATCCTCAGCAGGTTCAGCGCAACCAGGAACTCAGAGAAACACTCGCCGATGTGTTTCGTCTCTGGGGATATGAGGAGGTCACGCCACCTCGCATTGAACGGATGGACACGCTCAAGGCAGGTGGAGCGATCGACAGCCGAGACATCGTGCGACTGGTTTCGGACGAACCCTTGGGATTGAGACCGGAACTGACCGCCTCCATCGCCAGGGCAGCCTGCACAAGGCTGATGGAGCGACAGCGCCCCCTCAGACTCTGGAGCTGTGGAACAGTCTTTGAATCGAGGATCGCCGACGAGGGTGGGCAATGCATTGAGGAAATCCTGCACTGCGGAGTTGAACTCTTCGGAGGCCTGGGGATTGAGTCGGAACTGGAGCTGTTCAGCCTGCTGTTGGCCTCCCTGAAAGGCCTGAATCTGAACCAGACCCATCAGCCGAGGCTGTTGATCGGCCACACAGGCCTCATGGACTTGCTGCTGGAACCGTTCGAATCACGAGAGAAAAACAAAATCCGGACCTGCCTGAGTCAGTACGACCGCCTGGGCCTGCAGGAACTGGGATTGTCGGGGGATGCCCATGACAATCTGGCCTGCTGGCTGGATCGACGTGGCACACCCCAGGACATTCTCAGCGCTCTGAATGCGCAATATCCAGATCAGGACGTGCTGAAACAGCTGCAGAGGCTGTTCAGTCATCTTCAGCCGCTGGCTGAGGTTGCCGGCCTGCAACTCCAGCTGGATCCGACCTTCCAGCCCCATTACGAGCTTTACGACGGCATCGTGCTGCAACTGGTCTGCCAGGGTTCGTCAGCACCGGTCGTGATTGCCCGCGGCGGGAGATATGACTCGCTGGTGAAACGCCTGGGCGGTGAGGGTGCCGAAGCGACGGGGCTGGGGTTCAGTTATTGCGTGGACGACATCAGGGACCTTCCCGGCGATTCCGTCAAGGCCACCGACGAGGAGGCAGCGACCCTGATCTGTTACGGCCCCGGACAGACGCTGGAATCGGCGCTGCAACGCCAGATGCTGCTTCACCAACAGAGTCGGGTGAGCGTGCTGGATCATCGAGCCTGTGACAACCACGCCGAAGCACTGGATCGTCTGAAGCAGTCGGGCTGCGACAGGCTCGAATGGATCGATGCCTAGGATCGGCCCGCGCTGAAGGGATTCATGGCTCACACGATCGTGACCGATGTCTGCGAGGGAGAGGGAGATTGCGTCGACGCCTGCCCTGTTGCCTGCATCACCCCAGGAAACGGAAAAAACAGCAAAGGAACGGATTATTTCTGGATTGATTTCGATACCTGCATTAACTGCAGCATCTGCCTGCAGGTCTGTCCCACTGAGGGAGCGATCCTGCCTGAGGAGCGATCCGACCTCCAGCGCTGCTGAGCGCGTTGACGTTCGGAAAACTCACCAAGGACGCTCTTGATCGACAGGACCAACCCTGACTAATTTTCAGCAAGCTCATGCGTGCTGATGTCGGTACTTGAACAGGGTCAGATTCAGATCCATACCGAAAATATTTTCCCAATCATCAAGAAGGCTGTCTATTCAGGGCATGAGGTCTTTCTGAGGGAACTGGTCAGCAACGGAACGGATGCCATCAGCAAACGTCGCATGGCGGCAATGGCAGGCGACTGCTCTGAAGCGGAAGAAGGTCGTATCAACATCACCGTTGATCGAGAAGCCAAGACTGTCACCATCAGCGACAACGGAATCGGCATGACCGCCGAGGAAGTCAAAAGATATATCAACCAGGTGGCCTTCTCCAGTGCAGAAGATTTCCTGGAAAAATACAAACAGGAATCTGACGCAATCATCGGCCATTTCGGCCTTGGCTTTTATTCCAGCTTCATGGTGGCCAAGGAAGTTGAACTGATCACACGATCAGCTCGACCAGACAGTGAAGCAGTTCGATGGGTCTGCGACGGCTCTCCTGCATTCAAACTGGAAAGCCACGAAAGAACTGAAGCGGGAACAGATGTCATCCTCCATTTGATGGAGGAGGAACTTGAGTATCTGGAGCCAGCAAGGTTACGCACCTTGATAACCCAGTACTGCGACTTCATGCCTATCGACGTTCAACTCGAAGGCGAAAGCATCAATAAAAGGAACCCAGCCTGGAGAAGAAACCCCAGGGAGATGTCTGATCAGGACTATATCGATCTTTATCACTATCTCTACCCATTCCAGGGAGATCCGCTTCTCTGGGTTCACCTGAACACTGATTATCCATACACTCTTCAGGGCATCCTCTTCTTCCCACAATCCGTAGGAAGAGCCGACTGGGAAAAAGGTGACATCCGCTTGTATTGCAATCAAGTCTTCGTCAGCGACTCCATCAAAGAAATTGTTCCTCGCTACCTACTCCCTTTGCGAGGAGTCATTGACTCACCAGATATTCCACTCAATGTGAGTAGAAGCGCACTGCAAACGGATCGCAAAGTGCGATCGATCGGTAATTTCGTCGCCAAGAAGGTTGCTGACAGGTTGAAAAATCTCAAAAGTGATCAACCCGAAAAATATGCTGAAGCCTGGGAATCCTTGGCACCTTTTGTCAAAATCGGTGCCATGGAGGATGAGAAGTTCGCAGAACAGGTCACCGATCTGATTCTGTTCGCAACTACTGCCGAAACATCGGAGCAGGAAGTCGATCCGATTCAGGCAAACGACAAGCGCTACACAACACTCTCCTCCTATCAAAGCAGGCTTGCAGACGCACAATCCAAGCGAATTCTGTACTGCACCGATGAAGTTGCCCAGGCAGGTGCTCTATCGCTTTGGAAAAGCCAGGGAGCAGAAGTTCTTTTTGCTGAAACAGTCATTGACAGCCAGTTTCTGCCTTGGCTTGAAGCAACCAATGAACAGTTCAAGTTCCAGAGGGTTGATTCAGAGCTTGATGAAAGTCTTCGCGATGAAAAACCTGAAATCAGCGACCAGGATGGAGAGACACAGAGTGAATCCTTACGCAGTTTGATCAAGGAGGCCCTGAACAACGACAAAGTCACCGTTCAGGTGCAGGCGTTGAAAGGAGGCGATGAAGCTCCACCGGCAATGATCCTGCTTCCGGAACAGATGCGACGCATGAATGACATGGGCGCGCTGATGGACCAACGGCTGCCTGGCCTGCCCGATCATCATGTTTTGCTGATCAACCGCCGACACCCTCTTGTGGAAGGACTTCTGAAGTTGTCTGCAGGAAGCGTGCTGGTGGGAACCGAACAGTCGTCTCCCAGCAAGCGGATGGCATCGGAGCTGGCTCTGCACCTTTACGACATGGCACGTCTGGGTGTGGGAGGTCTCGAGCCCAATGAACTTGCCGGATTCCAGACACGCAGCGCCAAACTGATGTCCGAACTTGTGAGCAAGGGAACCTGACCAGGTCAGTTTGCTAAATTGACCCCTTGGCCATTGGCCACTGAATCAGAGGATCGTCATCATGTCCCGGGTGTGTCAGCTCACTGGTACTCGTGCCAATAACGGAATGGCAGTGAGCCACTCCCATATCCGAACCAAGAAGCTGCAGCAAGCCAACCTCCAGCAGCGTCGTCTCTGGTGGGCTGAAGGCAATCGCTGGGTGAATCTTCGGATCACGACGCGGGCCCTTAAAACCATTCAGAAGAAGGGTCTTGGTGCCTATGCCAAGTCCCTCGGCATTGATTTGGCCAAAGTCTGAACCGTTTGTTATGCCTCAGCATGAGTTGAGACGCCGGGACTTTCTCGGCATCACCTTGACTGGGGCGGCAGCTCTGCTGTGGAAGCCAGCAGGAGTGAGCGCTCTGGGTGGGAAGTTGCCTGAAATCGGTGACAAAGCTCCCGACTTTGATCTTCCTGGAACGCAGGGCGGAGGCACGACACGCGACTGGAACCTTGACGCATGGACAGGGCGATGGCTTGTTCTCTATTTCTATCCAAGGGATTTCACCTCCGGATGCACGATTGAAGCCCACGGCTTCCAGGAAACTCTCAAGGACTTCAACAGCAATAACTGCGATATCGCAGCAATCAGCGCAGACAGCGTTGATGATCACGAATCATTCTGTAGCAGTGAAGGGCTTGACTTCACGTTGTTATCAGATCCGGAAGGCAAGGTAAGTCGCGAGTATGGATCATGGATGGCGCCCTACTCGCTTCGCCATACATTCCTGATCGATCCAGAGGGTGTCTTGCGCGCCCGTTGGACCGGTGTCAGACCGGTCGGTCACGCTCAAGAGGTTTTCAAGACGTTATTGGCTGAACAGGGTAATTCCATTGTTTAACAGAATCTCTGATGTGCTGAAGAGCGGAGTAAAACCAAATTCATACGGGAGTTCTTGCAGATGGATCTAACGACGGGCTCCAGCAATTTCATTATTCTGTACCATCGAACTCCTTTCGATGAAGCGAAAGACGAGAATGGAGATCGAATTTGGCGCGATCAGAAAAGTCCCAATGGAATTATTCCGACCCTTCGAAATTTATTTCGCGACCGTCTCAACGGAACCTGGATTGCATGGCGACAGGTCAATGACCTGAATCATGCCGAAGACGAAAGAATCGCAATGAGTGAACCAGCATCATTCACTCTAAGACGAATACCACTCGAGCAAAAACAGATTTCAAGCTTCTACCACGTCACTTCCAAGGAATCTTTTTGGCCAATTCTGCATACTTTTCCAAATTATTTCGACGTCAATAACACCGACTGGGGAATCTTCGAGGAAGTCAACCAACGTTTTGCAGATGCGGCATGCTCAGAAGCCGCAACCGGAGCAACAGTATGGGTTCATGATTATAATTTATGGCTTGTTCCTGGATATATACGCAGCAAACGCCCAGATCTAAAGATTGCATTTTTCCATCACACGCCATTCCCCAGCAATGATGTTTTTGCAATTCTTCCATGGAGGAAGCAGATCCTTGAAAGTTTGCTGAGTTGTGACGTCGTTGGTTTTCACATCCCACGCTATACAGAGAATTTTGCAAGGGCGGCCAATTGTCTTCTCGGTGTTGGCAAAGGCAAGAAGCAAACCGTACCTCAGCGCTTTCTTGGCTGCGGCTCGGCACTGACCGAGCCATCGGAAACACCCTGGCTTGATTATCAAGGTCGAAAGGTGCGACTTCTCTCGTCACCTGTGGGAACCTCACCGGATGTGATTCAAAAAATCACCAAAGATTCACATGTTGTTCAGTTGTCGGAACGAATTGAAGAAGACACAAAGAAGGGAAGAAAGCTGATCCTTTCAGCGAGTAGAGTTGATTACACCAAAGGAAACGAAGAGCTGCTTCTGGCTTTCGAAAGACTGCTTGAACGTCGACCAGACCTTCACGGCAAAATCGTGCTGATGCTGGCATGTGTAGCCGCTGCATCAGGAATGCGGATCTATGAAGACACACAACGGCTCATTGAGGAAACAATCGGGCGAATCAATGGCCGTTTCAGCAAGATTGACTGGGTTCCAATTCGCTTTTCGACGCGGAGAATTCCTTATGAAGAAATGGTGGCCTGGTTTTCACAGGCAGATATTTGTTGGATCACACCACTGCGAGATGGTCTGAATCTTGTAGCTAAAGAATATGCTGCCGCCAGAAAAGGCCAGGCTGGTGTACTGGTTCTTTCAGAATTCACAGGAGCTTCAGTCATTCTGGATGGTGCGGTTCTGACCAATCCTTACTCGCACAAGCAGATGGATCAGGCGATTGACAGGGCCATTGATATGCCTGAATCAGAACAGTTGGAACGGATGGAGAAAATGAGCTCAGCAGTCGAGGCATTCACTGTGTCCGACTGGGCTGATGAACAAATGGGCGCACTTGAGACTGAGGAGTAACAGGGTGATCTGGCTCAGACGGAGATCATTCAGGCTGGCAATGGTGATCTTCATCACCATTACCAGCTTTCTTTTTGGGATTCTCTCATTTGCCAGACAACCAGACAATATTTCAATCCTGATGCCCGCACCCTTTGCAGACTCTTCTGCAGAGTTGGTCAAAGCTTTCAACCGTCAATACCAGGGCCGGATCCATCTGAACGTCATCAGGGGGCCACTGGAAACAGAAGCCATCTCTGACCTGGCCATCAGCAGTCTTCTGCTGGGAGACACGCCTTTTGACGGACTGCTGATGGATGTGACCTGGGTTCCGAAATATGCAAAGGCGGGCTGGCTTGAATCCCTTGACAGCTACTTCACAGATGCCGACCTGAACGCTCTCGCCAGCGGAGCAAGCGAAGGCAATCATTTTCAGGGATCTCTGCTGCGCTGGCCCCTCACTGCAGACATCGGTCTTCTTTACTGGCGCACCGATCTGATGGACGAACCACCACGAACTCCTGAGCAACTGGAGAACATCAGCCAGGCACTTCAAGCCAGCGGCAGGATTCCCTATGGCTACGTTTGGCAGGGAAGGCAATACGAGGGACTGAGCTGTGTGTTCCTCGAAGTCATTGACGGATTCGGTGGTGAATGGTTATCACACCAAGGCGATCGGATTGGCTTGGACAAGCCACAGGGCATTGATGCCTCACAATGGCTCAATGATCTGATTCAACGTGGAATCAGCCCACGAGCTGTCACGAACTTCTCTGAATCTGAAGCTCTACAGAGCTTCAAATCAGGTCAGGCGGCTTTCATGCGCAACTGGCCCTACGCATGGGCTGAATTGCAAAAAAACGACAGTGCTGTCAAAGACAAGATCGCAATCACCACGATGGTGGCACAACCTGGTCATGAACCTGCAGCCACCCTTGGAAGCTGGGGTTTGAGTCTTTTGAAGGGATCAGCCCATGCCGAATCCACGGTTGAAGCTTTTAAGTTCCTAACTAGTGAAGAATCACAGCGCTATTTATATACAAAATATGGATATACGCCAACGCGTTCAGCGATCTTCAAAGATCCGAACCTACTCAACGACCATCCTTCTCTGGGATCGATCGGACAGGCTCTGGCTTACGCCCGGTCACGACCTGAGACGCCTTTGTATGCACAGGTGAGTGATGTTCTGCAGAGGAAACTCAGCAGCACACTCACCGAAATGATCTCCCCGAAAGACGGCATGCATGAAGCGGAGCGTTCCACAAGCCAGGTGCTGGAAGCCGCTGGAGGAACACGCTGATGCCATTGCTGTTTCTGCTGGTTCCGTCACTGCTGTTTCTGATTGCGGTTTTTGCGCTGCCACTGCTGCGCTACGTGTGGCTGAGCTTCCATGCCGATTCCGTGATGACAGGCCTGGTGGCCATCCCAAACCAGGGAGCCAACTGGCAGCGGTTCATCCATGACAGCCGCTACTGGCAAGACCTTGCACAAACACTTCGCTTCGCCCTTGTCTCCGTCAGTCTTGAAGTTGTTCTTGGGCTGATCATTGCCCTGATCCTGAATCAGCCCTTGCGTCAACGGGCGCTGATCAGATCGTCTTCCTTGATTCCTTGGGCGCTGCCTACAACGGTGATGGCGCTGGGGTGGAGGTGGATCTTCAACACTCCCTACGGCCCCGTTGATCGACTGGTGCAAGCAGGCCTGGGTCGATCTCTCAATGCCCTGGGCGAGCCCTCCATGGCCTGGATCACCACCGTCTACGCCGACATCTGGAAAACAACACCATTCGTGGCACTGATCCTGCTTGCCGGTCTGCAAACCATTCCTTCTGATCTCTATGAAGCTGCAAAACTGGAGGGGGCAGGTCCCTGGATCTGCCTCAGGCGTATCACGATTCCCCTGCTGCTTCCTTATCTGGGTCTTGCACTGATGTTCCGGCTGGCCCAGGCCTTCGGCGTGTTTGATCTTGTCCAGGTCATGACAGGCGGTGGACCAGCGAGCAGCACCGAAAGCATTGCTCTCTATGCCTATTGGAATGCTCTGCGTTTCCTCGATTTCGGTTACAGCGCCACCATCATGATTGCCAGCTTTCTGATCCTCAGTTCGCTGATCCTCATTGGATGGCTTGTGATCGCAACGGCAAGGCAACGATCCTCAGGAGCCGTTGCCGAATGAAATCTGCAAGGTTTGTAATTATTGCTTTGTTGATCTGGTCACTCGGGCCATTGGCATGGCAGCTCTATACATCATTCTGCACAGATCAGGCACTTGTTATGCCATTTGCAGACCATGCTCAGCGTTGGACACTGGCGCATTATCAAAGTGTTCTGAGCAGCAATCCACCTTTTATTCGCTATTTATTGAATAGTCTGTTCGCGGGTAGCATTTCTACGCTGCTGACGCTTTTATTGGCAATTCCTGCCAGCTACAGCCTCAGCAAACTTGCACGTCGCAGCGCACTGATCATCAAATGCCTGCTAATTGGCTGCGCGTTATTCCCCTATGTTCTGCTGTTCCTGGCTTTGTTGGAAATTGCTCGATATCTACAACTTGGAAACAGTCTGATTGCACTTGCTATACCTTATGCAGCACTGTCTCAACCGCTGGCAGTTCTTTTGCTCACGAATGCATTCTCTGATCTTCCTTCGGAACTGGAAGACGCAGCAAGAGTTGAGGGGTTAGGTGTTCTGCAACGATTCCGCTGGATCCTGCTTCCGCTGATTTCACCAGCGATCGCCAGCACAGCGATCCTTGTCTTTTTATTTTCATGGAATGAATACCCAATTGCGCTGACATGGATCAGCGACTCAGATAAATTGACCCTGCCAGTTGCGATGGCAAGAATCGCCGGTTCATCGATTCATTCGATTCCATATGGCCCCTACGCTGCAGCTACAGTTCTTGGTTCAATCCCTCTGGTGATCTTGGTGATGGTCTTCCAGAAACCCATTGTTTCGGGCTTAACCACTGGAGCCGTAAAGGGATGACACTCGAACTGAGAAAGGTCGGTAGAAAAATCAGCAATCAATGGATTGTTGAAGATCTGAGCATGACGGTTGCAGACAATGAATGCCTCGCTCTTGTCGGACCGAGTGGTTGTGGCAAAAGCACAACATTGCGCTTGATTGCTGGACTTGATCCCACCAGCTCGGGATCCATTCATATCCGTGGTCGCGACGTCACATCGCTTTCACCGTCTGAACGCAGCGTCGGCATGGTCTTTCAAAGCTATGCCTTGCTTCCACACCTGAGCGTTTATGAAAACCTCGAACTTGGCTTAAGGGTGCGTGGTGTTCCATTGCGTGAGAGAACATCGAAGATCAGGGAGATTCTTGAACTCGTTCAGCTTTGGAATCGAGCCAGGAACCGGCCGGCAGAACTCTCCGGAGGTCAGCGCCAACGCGTGGCCTTGGCCAGGGCTCTTTTAAGACAACCTGAGGTTTATCTGCTTGATGAACCGATGAGCAATCTTGACGCGCAGTTGAGAGAGGATATTCGTCCGGAGCTTCGACGGCTTGTCTTGGAGCAAAGCAGACCGACCATTTATGTCACCCATGACCAGCATGAAGCCATGGCAATGGCACAGCGGATTGCTGTACTTCATCAAGGCAAGATTGAACAAATCGATACACCTTATAACCTCTATCACAACCCTGTTAGCCTCTTTGTAGCTCAGTTCATAGGACGGCCGCAGATTAATTGCCTGAAAATGGAGTCAGGTCATCTGTGTGCAGTAAGGCCAGAATGTGTTCGATTCTCTGATTCAGGATTAGCGTTTAAATTGCAATCACGAGAATGGCTGGGAAATTCTCAACTGTTGTTCCTCGAAACAGAGCGAGGATTGATTCGCATGATGGCACCTCCTGAACAGGCCATCCCCGAAGATGCCAGATTGAGCTGGCGCCGTGAGGACGAACTGTTCTTCAATCCTGAATCAGGCGCTCGACTGAACCGATAGTTTTCCAAGTTCTTCAACGAGCGTGGTCTGATGAACATGTGCCGCGCTCTTCAATTGATCGATTTGCGATTGATCGATTGGCGACCCGTCTTGATGCGCCTTGAGGCTTAACTGCCATTGCCCAATCAGCTGATCGAGGTTGAGTGGGTCCTGCAGATCCGAGCATGGAAGCCCTGCCAGTTGCGCCGCTGCCTGAACCTTGGGGTCGTAACTCAACGCGGCGGTCGGACAACCTCCCGTTGCAGCAAGAATCAAAGCGTGCAGCCGCATCGCGATGACCAGTGAAGCCTCACTGAACAACGACTGCACCTGTTCAAGCGACTCGGCTTGCATCTGAACGGAACGCTGACGCAATCCCTCAGGAATCAGATTCTGAGTCCGTAGTTCGTCCCACAGCGACCCATCCTGTTCCTGATGGAAGGCCAGCCAGATCACCTCTGAATGACCACTGGAGCTGAATTGATCAACAGCCTCAAGAAGAATCCTCCAGCCAATCCTGTTGAGAAGGGGGGTGGGTCTCCAGCAGAGGATCAGTCTGTTTCCGCCGCACCAGGCAGGTGAAGGGTGACACCAGACAGGATCGGGACCCATCACCATGGGGACCCTCAGCCCCCAACGCTGAGCCTGACCCAGCGAGCGGGGATCTCTCCAGGAGACAGAACTCACTCCCTTGAGAGTGTGTTTGACCAGAGTGCGGCTGACCCGACGACGCAAGGGGCCCAGTCCCTGGCCCCAGAGCAGTGTTGGAATCCCTCTGAAGCGGGCAATCCAAAGAAGGAGCAGATAGTAAAAAAGACTTTTGAAACTGGTTCCGTCCTGGAGCAAACTCCCCCCTCCAAGAACCAGAGCATCAACACGGTTCAGCGAAGACAGGGTCTCCGACAGTGAGCGACGGTTCACCGTTGCGACCCCCGGAACCAGCGAACGAACGGCGTCTGCATCTCTGGCAGTCACCACAAGATTCCAATCTGCGGGAATCTGTGAAGCCAGCACCTGAAGCAGGGCATCGTCACCAAGATTGTGCTCGCCGTAATAACCGCAGAGGAGCACACTCAGCTTCCGCCCGCTGCGAAATGCCTTCACCAGCCATCAACAGTTGATTGACCCATTATCCAAGTGCCCAACAGTTACGGTGACGATCACCATCGAAATGACATGCACGCGTTATCGCTGGGAACCTGGTGGATTCATTGGGCTTCCGTGGGTGAATGGCTGTTGGCCATCGTGCTGATTCATCAATACAAACCAGTTGGGCAGGACGCGTCCACACAACGCATTGCCTGGGCAATGCTTCCAGCCCTTGTCAGTGCAATGGCAGCGTGCACATGGCACATCTACGACAACGCTGAACAATTGCGCTGGCTGGTCACGCTCCAGGCCTCTTTCACCCTGCTCGGCAATGTGATGCTTGCCTGGGCAGCCTGGTCAATCCCCGCTCCATCACAACTCGAGGATCAGGTCTGATGCCGGATTTCGATCCATCACCCTTGTTTGCGCTCTCCCTGATTCCCTATCTGATCTTTCTTTATTTCCTCGGACAAAAAAGGCTATTACCAGCGATCAGTCGGCGAGGCTTCCAGCTCACACTGCTGTTTGTCGCAATCACGATCGGAGCGGCGGTGATTGCTGAACTGCGATTCGGAAGTGAGCTGGTGGCGGTGGATCCTCTGCATGGAGGGGCAGAAGCGTTTTTAACGCTCAGCAACGCCGTCATCGTCGCAGGAATGATCGGGTATCAAAAAGCACTGCGATGAACAACTTTTACAAGTGCTGGGCCTGAGTGCCTAAAAGTTGGAAGATAAATCGTTGCCTCTGATCTTCATGCTTTCTCCACTTCTGGCCATTGCTCCAGCCACGGTTTCCTGGTCTCCGAAAGTGGGCCTCGTGATGATTGTCTGCAACGTGATCGCCATCGCCATTGGCAAAGCCACCATCAAGTATCCGAACGAAGGTGCTCAGTTGCCCAACCCTCAATTCTTCGGGGGCATGAGCCATGCCGCTCTTCTGGCGACAACGAGCCTCGGCCATGTCATCGGGATCGGTGCAATCCAGGGCCTCGCAACCCGTGGAGTTCTCTGACACGGGTCTGAAACTGAATCTCCCAGTCATGGGGTGGCGAAGCCACCCCTTTTTCATGGTTTCAGGTTCGAACCGATGAAATCTCAACACCCGACTCGGGTGAATTCTGAATCTGAGCGGACATCAGATTGAAACGCTGCTGAATGCTCTCCGCCATCTGAACAGGCAAGAGTCCAAGGGTTTCAAAACTCTGCTGGGGCGTGGCATGGTCCACCAGAACATCAGGAATCCCGAGCCTCATGACAGGCAGCAGAAGCTGTGACTCCTGAAGGGATTCAATCACTGCAGAGCCGAAGCCACCCTCAAGCGAGCCTTCCTCCATGGTCACGACCCGCCCGATCCGCTGGGCCAGTGGATGCAGCAACGCTTTGTCGAGGGGTCTCAGGAATCGAGCATTGACGACAGTGGCCTGAATCCCCTGCTCAGCCAGAATTTCAGCGGTGGCCATCGCTTTGGCATTCATGGCGCCATAAGCCACGATCAACAGATCATCACCTGAACGGAGCACCTCACCCGAGCCGATCGGCAATGGTTCCCACCCCTCTTCCATCAGAGGCACACCTTCACCGGGACCTCTTGGGATACGAATGGCGCAGGGACCATCGTGCTTGAGAGAGCTGACCAGCATCCGCTGAAGTTCAGCCTCGTCCTTGGGCGCCATCACCGTGAAATTGGGAATCGAGCGCATGTAGCTGATGTCGTACTGACCCTGGTGAGTCGGCCCGTCAGCACCGACGACACCGGCGCGATCCAGCACGAATGTGACCGGCAGCTTCTGAATCCCCACATCGTGGATCAACTGGTCAAAGGCCCTCTGCAGGAATGTGCTGTAGATGGCCACAACAGGTCGCAGACCATCGGAAGCCATTCCCGCAGCGAGGGTCACGGCATGTTGCTCAGCGATCCCTACATCGATGTACTGATCCGGCAGAGCTTTCTGGAGGAGATCGAGACCGGTGCCGGTGGCCATGGCAGCCGTGATTCCGACAACGCGGGGATTCTGTTCACAGATTTTGACCAGAGTCTGGCCGAAAACCTTGCTGTAACTGGGGGGTTTGGGAGTTTTACTCGGTCGGGCCTTGCCGGTGTTGAGGTCAAAAGCCGATTGGGCGTGATAGCCCACCTGATCGGCTTCCGCATAGGGATAACCCTTGCCCTTGGTGGTGAGCACATGCACCAGCACCGGGCCACCAACACGATGTGCGGCCTGGAAAGTTCTTGTCATCTCAGCGATGTCATGACCATCCACGGGGCCCATGTAGGTGAAGCCGAGCTCCTCAAAAACCGCGCCCACTTTGGGCACTGCAAGTCGGCGCATGCTGCCTTTGAGACGGTTGAGCTCCGCGGGGAGATCGCCACCCATGAACGGCAGGTGACGCATGCTCTCCTCCACACTGCCGGAGAGGAACTGCATCGGAGGGCTGAGCCTCATCCGATTCAGATGACTGGAGAGAGCCCCGACCGGCGGGGAAATGGACATGTCGTTGTCATTGAGCACCACCAGAAGGGGTGTGTTCGGCATGTGACCGGCGTGATTGATCGCCTCCAGGGCCATACCACCGGTGAGCGCACCATCACCGATCACCGCCACGCACTTGTGATCCTGACCAAGCCTGTCCCGGGCCATGGCCATTCCCAGAGCAGCTGAGATGGACGTGCTGGCATGTCCGGCACCGAAATGATCGAACGAGCTTTCGCAGCGTTTGAGGTAACCCGCGACCCCACCCTTCTGCCTCAGGGAGTCGAAGTCGGCGTAACGCCCCGTGATCAGCTTGTGGGGATAGGCCTGGTGACCCACGTCCCAGACCACGCGGTCGCGATCCAGATCAAGGGTCTGGTACAGCGCGAGAGTGAGTTCCACAACACCCAGTCCGGGGCCGAGATGCCCACCGCTGTTGGAGACCACTTCCAGGTGACGCTGACGGATCTGGGCCGCGACATCTTCCAGTTCTGCCACCGACAGACCATGCAGCTGATTGGGATGCGATAGATCGCTCAGGTGCATGAGCCTCCCGGCAGATCCAGTCAATCTACGAGGCCTGCCTGCCGCCCGCGAAAGCCTCCGGTTGCCAGACTGATCCGATGGATGATTACCTGCAGAGGATTCTGCGCGCGAGGGTTTATGACGTCGCCCGCGAGAGCCCGCTTGAGTCAGCGACCAATCTCAGCCGACGACTGAACAATCACGTCTGGCTCAAACGCGAGGATCTGCAACCGGTCTTTTCCTTCAAGCTGCGCGGTGCCTACAACCGCATGGCTCAGCTGTCGGAGGACGAACGCTCACGAGGAGTGATTGCATCGAGCGCCGGCAACCATGCGCAGGGTGTTGCGCTGAGTGCAGCCCATCTGCATTGCAGAGCGGTCATCGTCATGCCTGTGACGACGCCCAGCGTGAAGGTGGAAGCCGTGCGGCAGCTTGGCGGGGAGGTGATCCTTCACGGGGAGACCTACGACGAGGCCTATGCGGAGGCCCGTCGACGCAGCGAGCAGGACGGCCTTTGTTTCATCCATCCCTTTGATGATCCAGAGGTGATTGCCGGCCAAGGCACCGTTGGCATGGAAATTCTTCGTCAGTGCCACCAGCGACCGGACGCGATCTATGTGGCCATTGGCGGTGGTGGCCTGATCGGAGGCGTCGCTGCGTACGTGAAAAGCCTCTGGCCCGACATCGAGGTGATCGGTGTCGAACCCCATGACGCCGCTGCCATGACCCTGTCTCTGGAGGCCGGTGAAAGGATTCGCCTGCCGCAGGTCGGGTTGTTTGCGGACGGTGTCGCTGTGCGTGAGGTGGGGGAGCACACCTTCCGACTCGCCCAGAATTACGTGGATTCCATCGTCACCGTGAGCACGGATGAGATCTGTGCGTCGATCAAGGATGTTTTCGAAGACACCCGATCCATCCTTGAACCTGCCGGTGCTCTGGCCGTTGCAGGGCTGAAGGCCGATGTCTCAAAGCGGCAGCTGAAGGACAAGCAGCTTGTGGCGATCGCCTGCGGCGCCAACATGAATTTCAACCGTCTGCGCTTCGTTGCGGAACGGGCCGAGCTCGGTGAAGAGCGTGAAGCCATGTTCGCGGTGCAGATCCCGGAACAGCCCGGCAGCCTTCGCAAGCTCTCCGAACTCCTGCAGAAACGCAGCCTCACGGAATTCAGCTACCGGATGGGGGCTGGTGATCAAGCCCACATCTTCATGGGCGTTCAGGTCAGGGATTTTCAGGACCGATCCGATCTTCTGGCCTCACTGCGCAGCAATGGATATGAATGCCTTGATCTCAGCGACGACGAACTGGCCAAGGTCCACCTGCGTCACATGGTGGGAGGACGCCTGCCGCAGAAAGCCGAAGACCCCACACAGGAGCTGCTGTACCGCTTCGAGTTCCCGGAGCGGCCCGGCGCCCTGATGCGGTTTGTCAACGCGCTCCACTCGAACTGGAGCATCAGCATTTTTCACTATCGAAACCACGGCGCCGATGTCGGACGGATTGTGGTGGGTGTGCTGGTCAGTCCTGACGATCTCGAGTCATGGCAGTCCGTTCTGCAGGACCTGGGCTATCCAAGCTGGGAGGAGACCTCCAATCCCGCCTACCGAATCTTTTTGGGTCCCTGATGGCGCTCACTCAAATGAGCGTTACGTTGACTTGTCGGATCAGGGGATGCTGACTTGGACCAGGGAAGCGACAGACAACCAAGCCACAGCGTCCAGGACGCTGTACAGCTGGTGTCACTCCCCGCCCGTCTCGAAGCAATTCTCTATTTGAAAGGACGGCCACTGTCTCTGCAGGAGCTGTCGTCGCTGGTTGGCCTGTCTGAATCAGAGACCGAACAGGGAATGCTGATCCTGATCGCCGGCTACGCGCAGCGAGACACCTCCCTGGAGATCCATCAAGGCAATGGGCGTTACAGCC
>CEUK01186087.1_pt1 | contig 17826 bp, 14 predicted proteins | sample 356451 | NCBI WGS metagenome assembly CEUK01 (sample SAMEA2622843, study PRJEB7988) | marine metagenome | isolation source: saline water (ENVO:00002010), including
TTTATCTTCATCTTTAGAAATAGGATTTGAATCTTTTAAATCAGTCTCATCAATATTAAAAGTATTATTGGATAAATCAGTGTTTTGATTTTCAACTAAAGCTTCTTTCTTTTGTCGTTTTGATTCTAAAAAATCGACAGACTGTTGTTTCTGATTAATGTCAGATTTGAATTCTTTAAGAAGTAAAGAATATAATTCTTCGCTAATTTTAGTGTTTGGAGACACAATAATATCATGACCATTTGTAACTAGAAACTCTCCAATTCTTTGAATGGTTATATTTAATTCTTTAGCGGCCTTACTTAATCTCATAAATATTTTTATTCTTCAAATTCAAGTCTTAAAATATTTTGAACTTCTGATATAGTTTCCTCTTCTAAATCAGTTCTTCTACTCAATTCTTCTACACCTAATTCCAAAACAGATTTCGCTGTATCACATCCAATGGACTTAAACACATCAATAATCCATTGATCAATTTCATCAGCAAATTCCGACAAAGCAACATCTTCATCTTCGTCAATATCTCTATAAACATCAATTTCATATCCTGTTAATTGACCCGCTAATCTAATATTGAACCCCCCTTTACCTATGGCTAAAGATACTTGATCTGGTTTTAAATAAACATCAACTTTATTGGTCTCTTCATTTATATTAATACTTGTAATTTTTGCAGGACTTAAAGATCTTGATATAAATAACTTTAAATTATCTGTATAATTAATAACATCAATATTCTCATTTCCTAATTCCCTTACAATAGAGTGTATTCTAGATCCCTTCATACCAACACACGCTCCAACAGGATCTATTCTTTCATCATAGGATTCAACAGAAACTTTTGCCTTTTCACCAGGAACTCTTTTAACGTCTTTTACAACAATCAATCCATCTGCAATTTCGGGAATCTCTAACTCAAATAATCTTTCAAGAAAAGCAGGAGAAGTTCTTGAAATAACAATTCTAGGTTTCCCTTTATTAAATAAAACATCTTTGATAACTGCACGAACTGTATCACCTTTTCTAAAAAAATCAGACGGAATTTGCTCATCCCTAGGTAAAATTAACTCAGTATCATTCTCGTCAATTAAGATAATCTCACGATGTCGTATGTGATGAACATCCCCTGAAATAATCTCATTTACTCTGTCCTTATATGATTTATGTATTATATCATAATCATGCTCTAGGACCTTTGAAATTAAATTTTGCTTTAATGTTTGAATCGCTCGTCTTCCAAAATCAACAATTTTTTTTTCAATTGCTACTTCGTCTCCAATTTCAAAATCATCTTCGATTTTGAGAGCGTCAGAAAGGGAAATTTCAGAATTTATATCAACAACCTTCTCATCTTCAACAACGATCTTATTATGAAAAATTTGTAGATCTCCTTTATTTGCATTTACGACAATATCAAAATTTTCATCTGAACCATACTGCTTTATTAAAAGAGCACGAAAAGATTGCTCTAAAAGTCCCATTAATGTTATTCTGTCAATATTCTTGTCATCTTTAAATTCAATAAATGAATCAATTATAGCTGATGTATCCATATCTTTTTTTTTATAAAAAATAAAGGGCCTAAAGCCCCTTAAACATTTATTACAATACGTTAAAGTAATGCAAATTTATAAAAAATAATGCAATCCTGTAGCTTAAATAAAACAAAAGATTGATCGTAGTTGTCCGACTAGGGCTCGAACCTAGACTCTTCTGGACCAAAACCAGACGTGTTGCCAGTTACACCATCGGACAATAAATTTTAAAAAGGCTAAATTAAATATTATCAATTAACATACAAAAAATTATAAATCAAAATGAAAATAAACTCTCATTAAGAGTTATAATTAGTAATCCGATTTTATATGTATTTTTACAAAAAAAAGCTTAATGATTAACCGAAAATAATTATCAATACTATGAGAAATTTTTTTGAAAAAATAACTCCGTGGATTGTTTTTTTAACAGCTCTTATAACCTATTCATTAACAATGGAACCAACTAATAGTTGGTGGGACTGTGGTGAATATATTGCCACTGCGTACAAGCTACAAGTTGGTCATCCGCCAGGCGCACCTTTGTTCCTGTTGGTTGCTAATTTATTTTCTCAACTTGCATTTGGCAATGTTGAAAAGGTTGCGCTAATGATCAACTTCATGTCTGTTGTTTGTAGTGCATTTACAATTTTATTTTTGTTTTGGACCATTAAGATATTATCGAAAAAAATTGTTCAAAATCAACATATTACAAGTTTATCAGCAGCAGTAGGTAGTTTAATTTATACTTTTTCAGATTCCTTTTGGTTTTCTGCAGTTGAAGGCGAAGTATACGCAATGTCTTCATTATTTACTGCTGTAGTTTTTTGGGCAATTATTAGATGGGAACAGGAAGTTGGAAAGAATCAAAAAGCAGATAAATGGCTGATTTTTATTGCCTATTTAATCGGATTATCCATTGGCGTGCATATGTTAAGTCTATTAGTAATTCCTGCAATAACATTAATTTATTATTTCAAAAAATATGATTTTTCAATTAAAGGTTTCATAGTTGCTAACTTTGCCTCTGTTGTTTTACTAGGATTAATTTATAATATAATTATTCCTCAATTTGTGAATTTAGCTGGAAAGTCCGAAATATTCTTTGTGAACAATTTATCTTTTCCATTTAATTCTGGAACAATATTTTTTTTCTTAACAACCTTTATTACAATAATCTCATTATTGATGTGGACTAAAAAAAATAACTTACAAAATGCTAACACATCAATACTAGGTTTTACTTTTTTATTAATTGGATACATGTCTTTTTTCACGCTGATCATTCGATCTAATGCAAACACTCCAATCGATGAGAACAGTCCAGAAGATGCCGTAAGTTTACTATCGTACTTGAATAGAGAACAATATGGATATTCACCTCTATTATTTGGTCAATACTTCAATACAGAAGTAGAAAATTATGGAGATGGGAATCCTGTTTATGTACCAAAGTATATTGTGCAAGAAATAAAACAGATTGATTCTAAAGTTAATAAAAAACAAATAGGTATATTTTATCAGGAAGAGTTGTCAAATTTTAAGGATACAATTGTAGTAAAAGATAAAATTAAAGAAGTTGTTTCCTATGAATTCAAAGATCATTATGCAATTTCTGATGATAGAAAAAGTTCCGTTCCCGAGTATAAACAAAATCAAAGTGGATTTTTCCCTAGAATGTGGAGTAGAGACCAAAGGCATATTGAAGCTTATAAAGATTGGGCCAAGATCAATAACCTTAACAAACAGCCTAATTTTATTCAAAACATGAGATTCTTTTTTAACTATCAAATTAACCACATGTATATAAGATATTTTATGTGGAATTTTGCTGGTAAACAAAACGATAAACAAGGACATGGAGAACTCAATAATGGAAATTGGATAAGCGGAATAAATTTAATAGACAATCTTAGACTAGGTCCTCAAACAAATATTCCTGATCACATCAAAAACAATGCGGGAAGGAATAAGTACTATTTTTTACCACTTATTTTGGGTTTTTTAGGATTAGTCTTTCATATCAAAAACAATCCAAAAGATACTTGGTCAGTTTTCTTATTATTCATTTTTACAGGATTAGCAATTGTAATTGAACTTAACCAAACACCATTTCAACCTCGTGAGAGAGACTATGCATATGTTGGTTCGTTTTATGCATTTTCCATTTGGGCTGGCATGGGCGTTTTAAGTATTTATAATACTTTAAAGGAACGGGGACTCAATAATAAAAAACTTTTAATGACAATATGTTCTATAACATTATTTGTTCCCCTTCTTATGGCTAATCAAGGTTGGGATGATCACGACAGATCTAACAGGTTTACTGCTAGAGAGTTTGCGAAAAATTATCTAAAATCCTGTGAACCTAATGCAATACTTTTCACTATGGGTGATAATGACACGTTTCCATTGTGGTATGTGCAAGAAGTTGAGGGATATCGTACAGATGTGAGAATTGTAAATTTAAGTCTTTTAAATACTGATTGGTATATTGATCAAATGAAAAGAGACGCATACGACGGTAAAGCAGTACCATTTAGTTTAAATAAAAATAAGTATAAACAAGGCACAAGAGATGTTGCAATTTATTTAGAAAAAGGGGAAGCGAGTCAAAAAAGACTTGAATTAACTGACTTTAATAAATGGATTAAAAGTGATAGAAAAGAAACAAAAATTGATTTTGGGAAAGATTACGACTATTACTATACAAAAAAAATTCGCATACCTGTTAACAAAGAAAATATCAAGCACTATAAATTTCAAAACGATAGCATTTTAGACTATTTAGATATAGAATTAAAGACAAGTCAATTAGAGAAAAAAGATATTATGATTTTAGATCTTTTAGAAAATAATGATTGGGAAAGACCAATTTATTTTGCTATAACAATTGGTAGCTCAGGACGACAATTTCTTTATCTAGAAAAATATTTTCGATTAGATGGAATGGTTTATAAATTAATGCCTATTGACTACTCAAATTCTTCTGAAGAAATAGGTGGAATTAACACGGATATTTTATATCCTATTTTAATAGACGATGAACCATGTTCAGAACAATTAAGAATCCCAAAAAATTCTACTAACAGCTGTAATTATGCTTGGGGAAATTTAAATTCTAATATTTATTTAGATGAAACTAATATCAGAATGACTATGAACTTTAGAAATAACTTTAGCCGATTAGCACAAGAATTAATCAAAGAAAATAAGTTTAAAAAGGCTGAAAATGTTTTAGATTATTGTATGAAAACAATGCCTCCAAACAAAGTTCCTTTAAATTATTTTATTCATCCGATTATTGAAAGCTACTACCAGTTAAATGCGAATGAAAAGGCTAATAATCTGACCTCTAAATTAGCTAATAAATACACATCTGAATTAGAATACTATTTTAGTTTTCCTACTAGAAAAATTAATGGAGTACAATTAGAGATTTTGAAAAATTTGCAATTTTTTAATCAACTTGTAGAAATAGCTCAAAAAAACAAGCATGAAGACAACAACTTAATGCAACAAGATTTTGAGAAATATTATAGAAAGTTCCTAGTTTTATAAAGTTATTTTTTTCTTTTATAAATTGTATTGATAAAGTCTTTAAGTGTTTTTTTACTTTCTAAGTTGGAATGTGGCAATTCTCCAATTAACAAATTTATTTTTTGATAAATTTTATGCATTTCTTCTAACACTAGACCTTTAATTCCAATTTTATCATATAATAATTTCACTTGATATATTTTATCGTCAAGATCAGAATTGTACAGTTGTGTAAATTTAACCATATTATCATTATCTAATGACTGCACAGCTTTTAAGTATAAAAATGTTTTTTTTCTTTCTATTACATCTTTTCCTATCAATTTACCAGTATCAGCATATTGACCATATATATCTATAAAATCATCTTGTATTTGAAATAGTTGACCTAATTTACTGCCAATTTTTTTAATTAATTTTATAACTTCTGTTTCTAAATTCAACATTAATGCAGGGGAAATCATTGAAAACTCAATCAATGCTCCTGTCTTTAAATCTATCATCTCCAAGTATTCTTGCAAACTTATAGATTTTTTTTTTGCAAAATCCATATCTAATTGCTGGCCCTCACAAATTTTTATAGAAGTTTCTGTAAAAATTTTTATAATAGAGTTGTTAAATTCTGATAAGTTTAAAAGGTGCCTATATGCATTAATAAGTAATACATCTCCAGAAATAATTGCCTGACTATTAGACCATTTTTTATTAATTGTTAATTGCCCTCTCCTAGTGGATGCACAATCCATAATGTCATCATGAATTAAAGTAAATTCGTGGAGTGATTCAATTGCAGAAATGAGTGGCTTGCAATCAGTAATATTATCATTAAATAATTTGTATGATAATAAACATAAAATACTACGAGTTTTTTTTCCTTTATTTGATAAATGATAATGAATGGGTGCATACAATGTGTTTGGATATTTTTTTACACACAAATCATCTGTGGCTTCATCAATAAAAGAATTAAGTTTTGAAATATAAATTGAATTTTTACTCATTTATTAATGAATTAAGGTAGTCCCCATAACTATTCTTAAATTGATTAGCTATCTTTTTCAATTGTTGACTATTAATATAATTCATTAAATAAGCTTGTTCCTCAACACATCCAACCTTTAGTCCTTGTCTTTTTTCTAAAACTTGGACAAATTGAGCTGCGTTCATTAATGAGCTTACTGTGCCTGTATCAAGCCATGCTGTTCCCTTATCCATTTTAATAACGTTAAGTTGATTATTATTGTGATATTTTAAAATCAAATCTGTAATTTCTAATTCTCCACGTTCGCTTGGCTTAAGTTGTTTTGCTAATGAAACAACATTAGAATCAAAAAAATAAAAACCTGGAATTGCATAGTTAGATTTAGGATTAATTGGCTTTTCTTCAATAGAAACAATTTGATTTAAATTAGTAAACTCCACTACGCCGTACCTAGATGGATTTGCTACATGATATGCAAATATTGATGCGCCACTTGCTTGCGTAAAGCTTGATATAATATTTTTTAAAGAGGGGAAATAAAAAATATTATCTCCTAGGATTAGTGACACATTATCATTACCGATAAACTCCTCAGCTATAATAAATGCTTCAGCAATACCATTAGGTTCATATTGAATTTTATACGAAATTTTACATCCCCATTGAGCACCATTTTTTAATAAATCTTGAAACAGGGGAAGGTCTTTTTGTGTAGTTATAACTAAAATATCATTAATGCCAGACGAAATAAGAGTTGACAAAGGATAGTATATCATTGGTTTATCATAAACAGGTATAATTTGTTTACTTATTGAAAATGTCATTGGATATAGTCTTGTGCCAGAACCACCAGCTAAAAGAATTCCTTTCATACCAAAAATATTACACTGTAAGAATATTTTTTTCTTTATTTAGAAAAATTGATTCTGCTTTATTTGTGTTATTATTAGTTAATGTTTGTATTCTATCTTCTGAACTTCGTAGTTCATCATCAGATAAACCAATTTTATTTAATTTTTTTAATGCCTCATTTGAATCTCTTCTAATAGATCTTAAGCTCACTTTACAATTTTCTACTTCGGATTTCGCTTGCTTTACCAATTCTTTTCTTCTTTCTTCAGTCAAAACAGGGATATTAATAATTATTTTCTCTCCTGTGTCTTGAGGGGATAATCCCAAGTTTGCATTGTTAATGGCGGAAATAATTTCTGGCACTAAATTTTTTTCCCAAGGTTGAATGATAATAGTTCTAGCATCTGGGGTACTCATGCTAGCTGCATTAGCAATAGCAGTTTGATTTCCATAATAATCAATCATTACTGTATCTAATAATGATGTATTAGCTCTACCAGCACGAATTTTTCCTAGTTCTAATTCTAAATGATTTAAAGAATCTGCCATTTTAGTCTCAGCTAATAATATTATTTCCTCTACTTTTTCATCCATTTATTAAAATAATTTAATTATACACTTTTGTTCCGATATTTTCACCACTGACTAATTTAAGTAAATTTCCTGGCTTATTGACATTAAAAATACTAATTGGTAAATTGTTTTCCTTACATAATGTAAAAGCTGTCATATCCATTACAGACAACTTATTTTTATATACCTCATCAAAAGAAATGGTATCATATTTTTTTGCTTTTGAATCTTTTTCAGGGTCAGCAGAAAATACACCATCTACTCTAGTGCCTTTGATAATAATATCAGCATTAATTTCAATTGCCCTTAATACTGCTGCGGTATCAGTACTAAAATATGGACGACCCGTACCAGCTGCAAAAATAACTAATCTGCCTTTTTCTAAATGACGAATAGCTCTCCTTCTAATAAATGGCTCAGCAATTTCATCAATTTTTAAAGCTGACATAAGACGTGTTTGAATACTATTTTTTTCTAAAACAGATTGTAGAGCTAATCCATTTACAACTGTAGCCAACATTCCCATATGGTCTCCCTGCACACGTTCAATAACCTTAGATAAAGATTGTGTTCCACGAAAAATGTTACCTCCTCCAATTACTAGTGCGACTTGAACACCTTCTGTAATTATAGCTTGTATTTCATTAACATATGACAACAATGAGCCCTCATGTATACCATATTTGTTTTGACCAGCAAGTGATTCACCGCTAAGTTTTAATAAAATTCTTTTATATTTCATGTAATAAGAAACTATTTCTTTACTACTATGCTAAATTAACTCTTTTAAAACTGTTAATAGTTAAATCAGAACTATTAGAAGCAAGGTATTGCTTTATAGTTAATTTTGAATCTTTAATATACACTTGATTTATAAGGGTATTTTCCTTAAAAAACTTTTTCAATCTTCCCATTGAAATTTTGTCAAGCATTTCTTCTGGCTTACCTTCCTGACGAGCCAAGTCTTTTCCAATTTCGATTTCTTTTTCAACAATTTCTTGTGATATATCAGTTTCTACTAATCCTAGTGGATTCATCGCTGCAATTTGCATAGCAATATTTTTTCCAACTTCTTCTATATTGTCTAATACTTTATTAAAACCCACTAAAGAAACTAACTTGTTTCCGGGGTGTATATAACTAGCAACAAAGGGTCCTTGAACAGTGTGAAAATTTGATATCTCTAGTTTTTCTCCAATAACTCCAGTTTGCTCAACTAATTTTTCAGCAATAGTGATCATAGAATCAAACTTTAAAGACTTTAAAGTTTCTAAATTTTGACAATTTGATTCAACTGCCAAAGTTAAAAAAGACTTAGCTAAAGCAATAAAGTCGGCATTTTTGGCAACAAAATCTGTTTCACAGTTTAATGACAAGATGGCTCCAACTGTATTTGAATCATTTACATGTGCTAACACCACACCTTCAGATGTTTCTCTATCAGCTCGCTGGGAGGCTACCTTTTGGCCTTTTTTTCTTAATACATCTATGGCTTGTTGAAAATTTCCGTTAGTCTCTAGCAAAGCTTTTTTACAATCCATCATACCAGCACCGGTTTGCTTTCTTAAATTATTTACTTCTGTTGCTGAAATTTTAGTCATTGTAAATTATTTTTTTTGTATACGTTTTTTTTTCTCTTTATCTATTTTAGTGTCATCTTGACTTTTCTTTTCTATATCCCTTTCATTCAATGCTTGAGTCAGAGAGCTAGACACATAAGATAAAATTGTATCTATACTTTTTGATGCATCATCATTCGATGGTATTGGAAAATCTACTAAATCAGGATTAGAATTAGTATCAACCATAGCAAATGTGGGAATACCTAATTTTTTTGCTTCCAACACTGCAATTTTCTCTTTTACAATATCTATAACAAAAAGAGCACCAGGTAAACGATTCATATCAGAAATGCTTCCCAAATCTTTTTCAAGTTTTTCACGTTTTCTATCTAATTGTAATCGTTCTTTTTTTGATAGGGTGGAAATTGTACCATCTTCTTTCATTTTATCAATTGCCGCCATTTTTTTAACTGCCTTTCTAATTGTAACAAAATTTGTTAACATCCCCCCTGGCCATCGCTCAGTAATATATGGCATTTTCAAAGGTTTTATATGTTTAACTAAAATATCCTTTGCTTGTTTTTTTGTTGCTACAAATAGAATTCTTCTTCCTGATTTAGCTATTTTTTTTAGTGCTGTTATACTTTCTTCTAACTTCTCTACAGTTTGATTCAAGTCTAAAATATGTGTGCCATTTTTCTCCATAAAAATATATGGGGACATATTTGGATGTCTTTTTCTGGTTAAATGTCCAAAATGAACACCCGAATTTAATAATGTTTTTATATCTATTTTCATATTCATCTCTATCTTTTTGAAAATTGTGTTTTTTTACGTGCCTTCCTCTGACCTGGTTTTTTCCTTTCAACCATTCTTGGATCTCTTGTGAGAAGACCATTTTTTCTTAGGTGAGTTTTATTTTGTTCATCTAGTTTAACTAAAGCTCTCGCAATACCGAGACGTATAGCTTCCGCCTGACCTGTTAACCCGCCACCAAAAACATTAACCCAAATATCAAAATCTTTAGATTTACCTATTAAGTTTTGTGATTGTTCTAATTTGTATTGTAGAAGAATTGTAGGAAAATAATCTTTGTAATCTTTATTATTAATTTGAATCTTTCCTTTTCCTGATTTTAAATACACCCTAGCTACAGAGTGTTTTCTTCTTCCTATTGCGTGAATTTTATCCATGTTTGTTATTTAATATCTTCAAGTTTAATTAATTGAGGCTTTTGAGCTTCTTGGTTATGCTCACTTCCTGAGTACACATATAAATTCTTATATAGAGAACGTCCAAGTCTATTTTTAGGTAACATCCCCTTAACAGCTTTTTCAACTAAACGCGTTGGATGCTTTTCAATTAAATCTTTCGCAAGAATTGACTTACGACCGCCAGGATAACCTGTATGACTTATATACTCTTTTGAATTCATTTTATCACCAGAAAGTTTAATTTTTTCTGCATTTATTACAACCACATTATCACCACAATCTAAATGTGGGGTGTAATATGGTTTGTGCTTACCACGGATAATTTTTGCAACTTTAGAGGCCATTCGACCCAACAAGACACCACTTGCATCAACAAGCAACCAACTCTTTTTAATTTCTGCTATTTTAACAGACCTAGTTATATCATTACTCTTGCTTAATTTCATTACTCAATTTTTTAAAAAAATTACTCCACATTTTGAATTATAAAATATTATACTAAAAAGTAAAATATTTCAAAATGGTTTGCAAATTTAACATTTTTTCATTCACAATCAATAAACTTATTTCTTTTTTATAATAAGATGTATTCTTAAATTATTTCTAGATCTTGACCAACAATTCTAAATGCATCTATTGCTCGTTCTAATTGATCTAATGAATGAGCAGCGGAAATTTGAACTCTAATTCGCGCAAGATTTTTAGGGACTACAGGGTAAAAAAAGCCGATAACATATATTCCTTTATCTAATAATTTATTTGCAAATTCTTGCGCTAATTTAGCATCATATAACATGAGAGGTATAATGGGATGCTCACCTGGAAGCACATCAAAACCTAAATTTTCTAACGAAGATCTAAAGTATCTAGTGTTTGAATTAAGTTGATCTCTTAAATCACTTGATTTGTCTAAAAGTTCAAATGCTTTAATACTTGCCGTAACAATTGATGGAGCTAATGAATTAGAGAAGAGATAAGGTCTAGATTTTTGACGTAGTAATTCAATAATTTCCCTTTTTGAACTTGTAAATCCACCCATTGCCCCGCCCATAGCCTTTCCTAAAGTTCCAGTTATTATATCTACTCTATTCAAAACATTACAATACTCAGCTGAACCTCGACCCTCAGGTCCAATAAAACCCGTTGCATGACAATCATCTACCATAACAAGAGCAGAATATTTATCTGCTAAATCACATATTTTATCTAACCTAGCTATGGAGCCATCCATTGAAAAAACTCCGTCAGTGACAATTAATTTGATAGACTGACTTTTTGCTTCTTCTAATTTCAATTCCAAATCGTTCATATCAGAATTTTTATATCTGTATCTTTGTGCCTTACACAGTCTTATACCGTCAATAATAGAAGCATGATTTAGTTCATCAGATATAATTGCATCATCCGGACCTAACAATGGCTCAAAAAGTCCACCATTCGCATCAAAAGCTGCGGCATAGAGGATAGTGTCATCCTTAGATAAAAAATTTGAAATTTTTAATTCTAACTGTTTGTGAATATCTTGAGTTCCACATATAAACCTAACAGAGGACATGCCAAAACCATGCAAATCTAATCCAGATTTTGCAGCCCGAATTATTTCAGGATGAGACGATAATCCTAGATAATTATTAGAGCATAAATTAATAACCTGGTGGTTTTTAACAGTTATTTCAGAAGACTGAGCTGACTTAATTAATCTTTCAGATTTATATAAACCATCATTCTTAATTTTCATTATTTGATTAGCAAACTGTTTTATTGCAGGCTTCATATTCTGTTTTTTAAATTATACTGCCCCTTGATCTATCATTGCATCAGCAACCTTAATAAATCCAGCTATATTAGCTCCCTTAACATAATCAACATAATCATTGGATTTACCATGTTCAACACAAAGACGATGAATATTTTTCATTATGTTTGAAAGTTTTGTGTCCACCTCTTCTTTTGACCAATTCATTCTCAATGAATTTTGAGACATTTCTAAACCTGAAACTGCAACTCCGCCTGCATTTGAAGCTTTACCAGGGGCAAATAAAATTTTGTTTGAGTTAAATATGCTAATTGCCTCATTTGTACATGGCATATTTGCACCTTCAGCAATTGCTATGCAATTATTTTGTATTAATTTTTTAGCATCATGTTCGTTGAGTTCATTTTGCGTAGCACAAGGTAATGCTATGTCACAATCTAGACCCCAAGGAGTTCCTTCAAAAAACTCACAATTAAATTGATCAGCATATTCAGAAATTCTACCTCTTCTAATAGTTTTTAAATCAATAACATATTTAAGTTTTGCATCGTCTATCCCTAATGGATCATAAATATATCCAGATGAATCAGACAAGGAAACAACTTTTGCACCTAATTCAATTGCTTTCTGACAGGCAAATTGAGCAACATTACCTGAGCCAGATATAGCAATTTTTTTATTTTTCATAGAAATATCATGAAAAGATAACATTTCATTTAAAAAATAAACTAACCCATATCCTGTTGCTTCAGGCCGAATCAATGATCCACCCCAATTAAATGATTTGCCGGTCAAAACACCTGTGAAATTATTTTTTATTCTTTTATACTGACCAAACATATAACCTATTTCTCTCGCACCTACTCCAATGTCACCCGCAGGAACATCTGTATTTGAACCAATATGTTTAGATAACTCTAGCATAAAAGATTGACAAAAGCGCATAACTTCATTATCCGACTTTCCTTTTGGATCAAAATCAGACCCACCTTTACCACCGCCCATCGGTAACCCGGTTAGTGCATTTTTAAATATTTGTTCAAAACCTAAGAATTTTAATATAGACAAATTAACAGACGGGTGGAATCTTAGCCCACCCTTGTACGGGCCGATTGCTGAATTAAACTGAACCCTATATCCAATATTTATTTTTTCATCACCATTGTCATCAAGCCACGGAACTCTAAAAATGATCACTCTTTCGGGTTCAACAATTTTTTCTAGTAAATTTCTACTTTTATATTTATCACTAACGAGTACAAAAGGTGCTACAGAATCTAAAAATTCTTCTACCGCCTGTAAGAACTCTGACTCATGAGAATGCTTATTCTGTACTTTTATTAAAAAATTTTTTGAAGAAGACATATTCTAATTATTATTGAGTTTTTAAATAACATTATTGATTTTGATTAACAAATCTAAGTATTATTTTGATAAAACATACTGAAATTAATAAAGTTTAAAATATGATTATATTTACTGCTAATTATAAACGATTTTTAATGAAAAAGCTTGTTATTTTTATTTTATTATTTGTACATCACCTAACATTCTCTCAAACCACAATTTTATCAGGAAAGATTATTGATTCAAAAGACAAATCCCCTCTCATAGGAGTTAATATCTCCGTCAATTCTAGCTATGGAACAGCTAGTGATTTCAATGGTGAATATACAATAGAACTGAATAACGGTGAGAACGCTATAAATTTTCAATATATAGGTTATGAAACACAGAAGCTCATTATTGATGCAGAATCTGGGCAAAACTACATAAAAAACATATCACTTAACAGTACTTCCACAGAAATGGATTTGGTTGTAGTTTCTGCAGGTAAATTTGAACAAAAACTTGAGGAAGTTACCGTTTCAATGGATGTAATAAAACCTTCACTAATTGAAAACAAGAACTCAACTGATCTAGAAGTATTAATGAATCAAAGTCCAGGGGTCCAGGTCGTAGATGGCCAAGCTAATATTAGGGGTGGAAGCGGTTGGAGTTACAATACTGGTAGTAGAGTGTTGGTTATGATTGATGACATGCCATTACTGAGCGGAGATAGAGGAACAGTAAACTGGAACATGATTCCAATGGAAAACATCTCTCAAATTGAAGTTATAAAAGGTGCTTCTTCTGTACTATTTGGATCTTCAGCCATGAATGGAGTTATCAATGTTCGAACAGCTTATCCTAAGGGAGAACCCGAAACTAAAGTCGCATTATTTTCAGGAATTTATGATCGTCCATCTAGAGATGGCTTACACTGGTGGGGAGACGACACAAGAAGCTTTCAAGGAATGTCTTTCAGTTATGCTCAACAAAAAAATAACACTGGTATTGTTTTCGGGGGAAATATTTATTCTAATGACGGCTATCGTGGCGGATATGTAACTAATACTGAATCAAGTAAGTTTCCAGGTGCATTGCCAGTTAGTGAGAAGTGGGCAAGATTCAATTTCAATAGTCATCATAATTCAAAAAAAATATCTGGCTTATCATATGGATTAAACGCAAATGTTACTTATTTACACCAATTTCAATCACTGATCTTTCAAAATGATGAAATAGGTTACACGCCTATCGGTGTACCAGACGGATCAAAGCCAGCATTATTTACTCAATTTATGCTCAATGTGGATCCTTTTATAAAATTCCGTAATACAAATAATAATACTCTGCACTCATATAAATCTAGATTCTATCGAGATAACCATGCTCCATTTTTATCTGAAAGAGCATTTTCCGATGTTGTTTTTCAAGAATATCAATTCCAAAAAACAAGACCAGAATATAAATTTAAAAAACCAAATCGCAAACAAGTTTTCACCATCGGTCTTGCTTCAAATTATGTTAAAGGAGATTATAAAGATGTATATGGTCATGATATGATATACAATGGTCAACTACAAGAATATACTGCTATAGATGCACCAGAAATAAAGCAATTATTTAATTATAGCTTATATGGACAATATGATCTTAAATTTAATAAATTGAATGTATCATTAGGAACACGACTTGAGCATTTTAATTCCTATAAAGACAATTATTTAGTTCCTGTAATTAGATCTGGTATAAATTATCAATTACTTAAAGGTACTTTTTTAAGGAGTTCGTTTGGACAGGGTTATAGATATCCAACAATAATGGAAATGTTTGTTGAAACAGACTATGACCCTATGTATATATATCCCAATCCTGACTTAGATCCAGAATCAGGTTGGAGTGCTGAACTTGGTATTAAACAGTTGATAAAAATTGGAGAATGGAAAGGCATGATTGATTTAGCTGGCTTTATTATGCACTATGATGATATGATTGAATTTAGTTTTGGCAATTGGGGTGCTCCAACAGACGGTTTAGTAGGATTTGGTTTTAAATGTATAAATATAGGTGCAACTGAAATTAGTGGTTTTGAATTTTCTTTAATGGGAGAGGGTAAAATTGGAATTGTAGATGTTACATTATTAGGTAGTTATACAAAAGTTAATCCAATTATTTTAGACCCTGAGGCTTCTTATGGAAAATTTTATGTTTTGGGTATCGAAAATGATATTAACTATATTAACTCAAGCTATGACCAAAGTGGAGTGTTAAAATATAGGCATGAAAACATTTTAAAGTTTGATGTAAACTTAGATTATAAACGTATCATGACGGGATTAAGCTTCAGATATAATAGTCTTATGAGAAACATGGATTTAGTATTTGGATCTGACCAATTTAATGGCGGATCAGGACCTGGCGCAGTAGATATTGGTATTTTAGATTCTAGAGAAAGAATGTTAAATGGAGATAAAATTATTGACTTTAGAATTGGTTATCACATTAATGATGAACTTACGTTTTCTTTGATAGTTGATAATCTTTTAAATAGGGAATATCAACATAGGCCTGCTGATTTAGGACCACCAAGAGCGTTTACAATTAAATTAAACGCTAAAATATAAAATGAAAACTGTTGGAATAATCCCTGCTCGTTATAATTCTTCAAGAATAATTAACAAGCCACTTATAAAAATTAACAACAAAACTTTAATACAATGTACATATGAAGCTGTAATTGATGCAAAAATATTTGACTCTGTGTACTTAACAACAGATTCTAAAAAAATTCAAAGAGTGGCAGAAAGTTTCGGTGGTCAATGTATTATTACTTCTAAAAAACACAGAAATGGGACTGAGAGGTGCGCGCAAGTTATTAAATCAATAGGGGATATTGATGCAGAGGATTTAATTGTAAATATACAATGTGATGAGCCATATTTAAAAAAAATACACTTTAAAAAAATTTTATCACTATTTAAAAAAAATGTAGAAATTGGCACCTTAATTTGTCCCCTTAATGATGATGAAATAAAAGATAGTTCTGTCGTAAAAGTTAAAATTAATAATGAAAATTGTGCTAAATATTTTAAAAGAAAAGTAATAAAAGAAAATAAATTATATAAACACATCGGAGTTTATGCATACAAAACAAAAACACTTCAACAAATTTGTCAACTTCCTGTATTAGAAAAGGAAATAAATCAGTCGTTAGAACAATTGAGATGGCTCCTGAGTGGTTATAAAATTTATTGCGCATTAATTAAAGATAATTTAACATCAATAAATACCTACGAGGATATTAAAAAAATTACTAAAAAATCACTATAAATTTTTTTATTGTCTATATTTATAGGTTAGTAATCGTGAAATGGAAAAACCTATAGAAAATTATATTTTTGATTTACTTAAACAACATGACTGTGTGGTTATTACGGGCTTTGGTGGATTTCTATTAAACCCAAGGCCCTCTTATATAAATGATGTTACTAATCAAATTTTTCCACCATCTAAATCTATATCATTTAATCAAAATCTTTGTCAAAATGATGGGCTTTTAGCGAATTACATCTCCACAAATGAAAATATTAGTTACAATGAAGCTTGTGTTGAAATACTTAAATTTTCTAGAAAATCAAAACTCAAAATTTCAAATGGAAAATCAGTTTTATTCAATGGAATTGGTGAGATTTTCCAAAGCGGAGATGGGCAATTATTATTCAAGTGCACTTCTTCATACAACTTTAACAAGCATTCATATGGTTTAAACCACTTTCAGTTAACTGAAATTAAAAATAATCAAAAAATAAATCTTAAAACAATTACCTCATCAGCAGCGGTCATCCTATTATTTATTTCGCTTTCTATCTTTTCGCTTAATAATAGAAATTTTGATGACACTTCATTTTTAAATATTGGACCGTCTATTTCAACATCAAATTACTCACCTAGAGAACCCATCCTAAATAATAATGATCACTTAAAAGAGACTCCAGGAATTTACAATGTTAAAGTATCACAAGTTGATTTTGACTTATATAAAATAAATGGAACAAATTATCATATTGCTACAAAAAAATGTTTCAAATTAGGCTTTGGAAGAGATGTACAAATAAAAATATGGAAAAACAAAAAAGATAAAATTGAGCGGCAAGTATGTTTTTTAAATGTGTCTGAAACAGAATATAACGATTGCTATAAGATAACCCAAGTTTACAATCAACTGGCTTCAAATTCTCAAAAGGTCATGGTCCTAACAAAGAGGGGAAAGATGAAAGAAGCAACACTAGTGCTTGAAGAATCATATATTGATCCTTATATAATAGCAAATAGTAACCCTGATGAAGCATTACCAGAGAACACAAAAAAAGAAGATTCTTTAAATATTAAAAATATAGGTCAACGTTTTATAAATGCGATACAGTCTGTCACTTCAAATGAAACAAATACATCTTCCCAAACCTCATCACAAGAAAATATTAAA
>CEUK01172935.1_pt1 | contig 17798 bp, 12 predicted proteins | sample 356451 | NCBI WGS metagenome assembly CEUK01 (sample SAMEA2622843, study PRJEB7988) | marine metagenome | isolation source: saline water (ENVO:00002010), including
TCCACATCATTGATTGTGGACCAAAGTATCCTGGATCAGCTTTCATGAAAAAATAATATTATGCTTTATGTCTTATATGTAATTAAAATTTAGCATAAGATTAAAGTATGGAAAAAAAATTAAAGTATATTACCTATCAAACTTTTCCTGCAAAAACAGCTAATTCAATTCAAACCATTTCAACATTAAAACATATTAATAGGCTTGGAATAAGTACTGTTCTAATTTATCCTCTAAGAAATCAGGATAGCTCGGATAATTTAGATCAAATAAGAAGAGAATACGATTTCCATGATGAAATTCAATTAATTGGAACAATTCATCCACTTCCATTCAAAAAAATAAAAATTTTAGAAAAATATTGGTATTTGATAAGCCATTTTTTGTGGTCTTTTTTTACTGTACAAAAATATTATGTATCCCAAGACGAGCTTTACTTAACAAGATCTGAATGGGTTTTTTACTTTTTGTCAAAAAAGAATGCAAAAGTTATTTATGAATGCCACCAGATTACGAAATTAAAGAAAGTACTTGTAAGTGCAGGATTAAAAAGTGAAAATTCAAAAGTAATAGCACTAACTGATGATATTAAAAAGGAACTACAGCCACACAATCAGGATAAGGTTGGTGTCATAGCAAGTGGATATGATGATGACTTTTTCTTTAATCAATCAGAGAAAAAAAATCATATTGTTTTTGCAGGATCTTTATATAGATTTGGAGAATCCAGAGGACTCGAAATTATCTTTGAAAACAAATTAAATTTAGAAATGAATGACCTAAAAATTATTATTATCTCTTCAGATGAAATAGAAATCAAATCAGTCGAAGAAAAAATAATTAACAGTAATACAAATGTAGAATATCAAATACTACAAAAATTAAATCAGAGACAAGTTGGTGAAATACTTTCTACTGCAAAAGTAGGATTGTTAATCAACAACACTTCAAGACATGCAGATCTATATACCTCTCCATTAAAATATTTTGAATATTTGGCTTCAGGATTAAATGTTGTTGCAACAGATTTAAATAGCCACAGAAATCTTCCATTAAGTGATGAGATAGATTTTTATCAGCCTAATGACGTTAATTCATTTTACTTAGCACTCAAGAATGCTTTAAATAAAAAAAATCAAATCCCCTTAACGATTCGAGATTATTCTATTGAAAAAAGGGTTAATAAAATTTTAAATTTTTACAATTAAGCGCGCTCGGTAGGACTCGAACCCACAACCCCCTGATCCGAAGTCAGGTGCTCTATCCAGTTGAGCTACGAGCGCTAGTTAAAACTGTATTCATCCTGTTATCCCAGGATAAAATACCTATATTTTTTAATGACAGCTGACTAAGTTTTTTCCGTAAATCTGGATCTAAGATAAGCTCCTGAAGTCTTAGTGAAAAATCAGCAAAATCACCATTTCTAAAATAACTTATTCCTAAGTTAAATTTTTCTAACTCTTTATGTGATTTTATATCTGAAGCAAGAATTGGAACACCACAAGCTGCCATTTCAAAAATCTTCATTGGCGAAGCATACTTATTCATATGACTATCGTTGGGATAGGGGACAATCCCTATGTCAAAATTTCTTAATACCTCAGATACCTCATTATGAGGAATACTTGGTTTTACTGAATAGTTCTTATCTTCATTGCTTGTTTCAATAAAATCTCTTAATTCATTTAGTTTGTGTTCTGGCCCACCAATAACTTCTATGTTCAATTTAGTTTCTGTTGAAAGTTTATCTATTTCTTTAATAGAATTTAGAACTCCTTTATCAACACCATATGTTTCCAACATTCCAATATATCCAATAGTCACAGGGTTTGATGGTAAAGGTTTTTCCTTTTTAGAAATAAAGTTTTTGTCAACTCCATTTGTCAGATATAGAGCATTATTGAAATTTTTTGAAAGTTCATTAAACGCAAATTCCGTAACACCAATCATCAAAGTATTTGTAGATTTTTTAAGAATCGAAATGGAAAGTTTTTGAATATATTTTGCCTGACCGTGTTTTTCGTAAATGACATATTTAAAATATTTTTTTGCAATAAGCAAAATGTTAGGATTTGTTGACCAAACAAAATTTTCATTCCTATTTTTTTTAAGTTTTCTTGACCAGATAAATGTATTTAGACTGTATAGGAATTTTCTTACAAAATTTGGTGAAATTTCATAAATTTTAAAGCTTGTTATATCTATATTATTAATTTGGATAAATGTGACGTTTGTTAAGTCACCATAATATTCTTCAGGGGTTTCTTTTAGAGTCTTCTTGTTGTATGTTTTTGGGTAATATATATTTACATCACAATTATTTTCTACAAAACCCTTAGCAACTTGTATTATATGGTGACTGTATGCCATTTCTGACGGAAACCTTGCATACAAAACCATGGCAACACTATCTCTCATTATCAATTTGGACAACCGTTCTTCCATGCATCAAAAAGTGTAGATTGAGAATTAGAATAATTGAATTCTTTATCTACTCCTCTTAAGTTTCTTAACTTATAATCTTCAACAAAAAAACCTTCTGTGACAGATAAATTTAAAGTTATTTCTGAAGCGGAATCAACCTGATCTACTTCATAAAATTTTATATCAATAAAATTACTCAAGAATGTGAAGACAACTGCAGTTATCAATATTTTTAAATTATATTGACTTAACTGATTGAGCATGATCATTAATGCTATAAAGGCTGGAATCAGATGTCCTTCTTCGGTTGGAAGTCTCAAAAAGCTTAATTGAAAAAACAAAAATATTAAGAAAAGACAAGTTGTAGTATTATTAATTTTTATTTTTGTATCTTTTAATAAGATAAGAAAAAATATAAACCCTAAAGTTCCAAAATAGTTTATTTGTTTAAGTATAAATCTCCCTAACCTTCCGATTAAATCATGATCAGTATTAGTTAGATTAATTACACATGACATCTCTGATATCGAATTGTAAATGTTTGTATCAATGTAAAAATTATATAAATTATTATAAAATGGAAAATATAAAAAACTACTTAACACCACTGTAGTAAATCCAATAGCGATTATTTTACTTAGGTTCTCTTTATTGATTAAAAATAAAATTAGTATTACAAAAAAAAATATTACATTACTTAACCTCACTCCTATAGCAAGTGATAAAAGTACAGAAATTAAAATTTGTTGATAATTTAAATCATTTTTATACAGAGCAAAGTAAAGAGCAGAGAATCCAAATAAACTACCTAAAAAATAGTCAATAATACTTAGGCCTGATATTAAATAAATTGGCGATAAAACAATTAGGAAGAAAAAAAGACTTTTCTTATTTTCGGTCTTATTAAAAAAATTATAAATCAATACATTTAAAGAAATTAAAGTTAGAAACTGAATAATCAATAATCCCTGTTCAAAATTATTCAGACCTAAGTAATTTGATATGTGTGTGATTAATCCAATTAGAATCTCAAACACAGGAAATCCCGGTGGTCTAGAGGGAATGTAAATTCCAGAATTTATGAAATTAATATATGTACCAATAAGCGCATATGAGTCCCAATCAGATCCAACATTTGCTTTTAAAAAAACAGGAATAAAAAAAAATGATGAAATAACTAAAGATATTGTTAAGAAGTTAATTTCAGTAACTTTTTTCATAGTTATTGATGATTATATACTTTAAAAATGGTAATTAACTATATTCGTTTTTTAGATTTTTACAGTAATCAAAAAATACAATATGGGGAATTAGTAAAAATCTAGGATAAAAAAATATTGGATCATAAATAGCAAATGGAGCCACAAACAATAAAACAGGTAATAAATTAATAAACACACTATTATTTAAAAATTTTTTATTTTTAAATAATATGTAAAAGAAATAACAGATGGATATCAATACAATTAATGGCAACATTCTTCCTACACGTAAGTAAACATCTGGATAAAGTGGGTTCATTGTTACGTAATGAAAATTTGTCATTATAGTTTCACCAGTTTGAAGAATTTGTTCTTCAATACTTAAATTTTCATCTAAAACATCGCCTTGATAGTTCCAGTCACCAGTAAAAACTGTAAACTTTTTTCCATAAAAAAGATTATGAAAGAAAGGAAGAATAGAAACTATCATAAAGCTACTAATTGTTTTTAAGTTTCTTGATAAAAATGCTATAAATAATATACCAAGAGCAAGTATCGGCCTATTAATCAACACCAAACCAAGAATTAAACCTGATATTGTGGGGAATTGAGATTTAAGTTTATCAGATTTTAAATAAAGCAGAATTAGTATAAGCGAGAAAATTTCTGACATGCCAAAAATAAAAATTCTATTTATAGCATTTGATGTAAGATAAATAAACGCAAAGTAAGAAAATACATTACCTTTATCAAATTTATAACTTTTGTTGGTAATTAATAGAAATGCTGCAAATGCATTTAAAGCTATAAATACAAATTTCAACCTTTCACCAAAAAAAACATGAAAAAAGAATATGAAATATCTTGCACCAGGGGAGTAGGTATATACATCTTCTCCACCTTGAAGAAATCTTCCTTCTAGAATTAGTCTTGAAAAATACTCATATGTCAATGAGTCAGAACCACCTGGTCTTATATATTCATTGAATAACTTATAATCAAGATCCATTAACAAAAAAGTTATTGCAAATGTAACTAAAAAAATCTCAAAAGGTTTTAGATCATAAAAATAAAAAACAGAAATTGCTGCCAAGTATAAAAATATTGTAAAAGAGTCAACAATAATTAAAACTGGAAACATGGAAATTACATCAGGAGCAAATATTAAATATAATAAAAAAACATAAAATAAAATCAGTAATTTTTTTTGATAAAAATAATTTTTAAAACTAATAATTGAAAATTTTTTACATATTAAAAATATAAAATAAAGAATTATCAGTATGAATATTAATTCTGAACAAAGTGTGATGATACTTTTTTCTGCATTTAGTAAATTATTATTAGAATCAAGAATTTGAATTCTTCCATATTTATCTGGTGGATAATTTCTTGGATATTCTGCCTTAATTCTTACTTCATTCCCCTCACTTTTTTCAAATTTATAATTTATCTTTATATTTGAATTACCTACATTGTTTAGCTCTATTCTTTTTTCGTTTAGATAACTTTTACCTCGATATATAATTTCTGAGTTTTTATAAACTTCTATCTCGCCAACATATATAATCCTCATGTAATTATTTTCATTTTTAAAATCTTTTGAAATTTCTAGTTCAAACGGAAGCCATTTTCTATCTAAACTTTCGTTACTTTTGAAGTTAAATTTTTTATTATTAAAAAATCCTAAGTCGAAATTAGAACCATTTGCGCCAAGCCATTCAAAATCTGGGTTAGAAAAAAAATTAATATTATTTTCTAACGATGAATAGCTACCAACATTAAAAAAGTAAAGTTTTTCACAGGCAAATTGGTTATCAACTGTTTGGCCGATTTCTTCATAGAATCTATCTGCAATATCATCCTGATAACAAAGCTTCCACATGTTGCTTGGTTGTGTAATAAGAATTATTTTTAGAATTAAAATAAAAAACAGCAAAATATAGAGTTGCTTTTTACTATTTTTAAATTTAAAACAAATAAATATTGTAAATAATAATAAACAAAGTTCAAAAAAATTATCTATAGGAATTGAAGGCATAATTGATCCACTATTTTCAGGAATTATAAGCACGAATATAATTAGAGGTATCAAGAAATAGTCTGATTCAATTAGTTTTTTCACAACTAAAATGATAATAATGAAAATTCATAAAAAATTGTTAGAAAAAGTATATTTACTTTTTACAGTTTTTTTTAACTTATATTTATTTTTAATCACATATATTCAATACAGCAGTCACAGAGGTACAGATTTTGATATATATGGAAATTATCTAAATTATTTTATTTATGGAATTAAACAAACACTACAGGAACAGACTGTTGGTTACTTTTTTTTAGTTTCAGAAATTTCAAAATTTAACATCAATGCAATGAAAATTTCTATAGATTATAGAGACTTAATTTATAATCATGGAATTCAAATTACAAACTATATTCTTTTTCTAATTGGCCTGGTCGGAATATACAAATTATTAATTTCTTTGGAAATCTCAAAATTTTATACATTTACTGCAATAAACTTAATTTCAATTTTTCCACCACTTGTTGGATTAAGAATGATACTAAAACCCGAGATAATGGCTTTTGCCTTTTTACCTTGGTTAATTTTTATTATTTTGACTTATAAGCAGACTAATCAAAAAAAGTATTTAATTATGGCTCTTCCATTGATAGCAATACTGCTCAGTTTAAAATCAAGCATTACACTAATGATCGGATTTACAATCTTGATTTTTTTTGGTAAAGAAGCATTAAAAAAAGATATTATTTTTCTGGGAATTGGCTCAATAGTTTTAATGTCATTATTAATATTTGAAAGCTTTCAATTTACAAATATTTTGATATGGGACCATAAAACTCCTCTTGCATATGATTTTAAGGCTCCACTTAGTTTTTTGTATAGTTTTAACTCTGACTTGTGGAGCAATCCCTATAGGGACTCCCAAGCTACTTCAATGTGGGGGATTTTACTATTAGATACTTTCAACGATTATTGGGAAAGATACTGGTTTCATATTGATGGGTATGTTACTAAAAATCAATTTACCAACAAGTTTCTTATACACATTGGCTCAGTAGTCTCTTTTATTTTTTATTTATTGTCCATTATTTATTTATCTCGAGAAAAAAATACATTATTAAAAAAAATTGGGATATTGGGGTATATTGGACTATTTGTAATGATTATAAACTCACATAACTTAATACCTTTTTTAACTAAAAATTTTAATCCTGGAAAAGGTGATCCAATGAAGACTCATTATTTTTCTTTTTTGCTTGCGTTCACATTTATGTATTTATATTTGAAAATTTTTGAAGGCAGAAAAAAAGTTTACTCTTTAATATTTTTAATTGTGATGTCTTCATATTCTTTGCAACTCTTAAGCCCAATAACTCCTAAAGAAATTTCATCAAACCAAACATTAATAAATAAAATACACTTATTAAGCCCTTGTTCACTTGGAGATCCTGTCAGAAATATTATTAACTATTCCCATAGTTGGTGTGGAAATGAAAATATAGTTAAAGCAATTTGTGATGGTGAATATAATCAAGAATTGCTTCCTATTGATGAAGGTGGATATTATGTATACCCACCTGATGAAAAGTATAAAAAGATTAATCTCATAAAAGACAACAATGTAGTAACAGTAAATAATTATTTTGAGTGTTTAAATTATGCAGATGGAGGGTACATGCTTTTGTCATCACAGGAATATTTCTCAAATGATAATATAGAAAAACCAAAGATCTTCATTTTAACGTTTTTGTTAAGTTGTTTATCTATAGTTTTGTTTGGAATAAGTTTGAGGAAAGATGAAAAAACTCACTTTTAAAAGCTTTTTGATCACAGTTTTAATATTTAATTACTTATTGAACATTCTTATAACTAAATCGTACTTTAATTATTTTTTTGAAATTCCTTGGAGTATTAGATTTATCTCATTTTTTTTATTTGTAGTAATTTTTTATTTAATAAATTATTATTTCAACAATTACAAGTTCACAAGAACAATCGATTTGTTTGTAGTAATATTTTTTCTTTTTGCACTATTTAATTTAAAAGACTTAGACCCAAATATTTTTTGGAGGACAGTTCCTGATAGTAGAACTTACCTTACATTAGGACAAAATTTGTTTGAATGTTTTAGATTAACTTTGAATTGTGAATCTGGGTCACATTTAGAATTTGCAATCGGACAACCAATATTTTCAGGTATTTTATCAAGGTATTTGTATAACTACTCATACGTAGTGAATTGTTTGATGATTGGTTATGTTATTTACACGATTTCAAATATAACCCAGAAAAATTACAAAGTAACTTCTGGTGTAGGTCTATTCTACCTTCTTTCTCACTCTTTAATTTATGAACTTACGCCAATGATGATAAGTGAAATTACATTTACATTTATACTTTTTCTATTTTTAAAATTCTACTTTAGTAAAAGTAAAAATAAATTTAATTTTTTACCAGTAATTTATGCTTTTTCCATACTTATTCGACCAGTTGGTATTGCCTTACTTCCAATTTTTACATTTATATTTAAGAGAAAAAAACATATGTTATTTATTTTTGCTCTAGTATTAATTTTTGCTGCCGGGTTTAATTTTGTTACATCGGGAGTATTTACTATATCAGATTTTAATGTTGATTCCAGACAAGATGGATTATTTGAAAACTCAGGTTATGTAAATTACTTTTACGAATTAATTTTTAGCGATAACGATACTAAATATAAGTTTATTGATTTTATTTCAGATAATTATTACAGACTATATGGTGATTCTTCCAAAGATTGTGATTTTATTGAAACATGTTTTTTTTATAATCCCAAATATAATCAAGATGGGACTGTCCCAGACTTCTTTGTTAATTCAACAGTAGGTAATATATTTGAGAGATATCTAGTATTTTTTTTCGACATAAGAGCACCACAAGGAATTGGATTAGCAATTTTGCCTTTAACCCTATTAATACCATTTTTATCAAAACGATTTAAATTTGAAAGAGTTCTTTCATTGTCAATAATTTTATTAATAATTCCATCATTAATTACCGCAGAGTTTGGAAATAGATGGAATTTTACAATTCTATTCATTTCAAGTCTCATAATTGAAATGACTACTAGTAGTATTATCTACAAACAGAACAAATGATTATTAACATATCTGAAATAAGTAAAAATTATGATATTGTAATTGTTGGTGCGGGCATTACGGGATTAGCGCTCGGAAGGCTACTAGATTCTGAAAAATACAAAGTTTTAATTATTGAAGCAGGTGATTTTAAATTCAACAAAAAAGTAAATAAGAATTCTTATGCAAAAGTAAGTAATATTGGTAATTGGCCTGTTCAAAATTACGCGTCATATCACTCAAGGGTACGAATGTTTGGTGGCAACGCTAATGTTTGGGGAGGCTGGTGTATGGAATTAGACGAATATGATTATAACCAAAATGTGGTGTGGGACTTTTTAAAAAATGATTTAAAACTTCACTATAAAAAAGCTTATGAAATACTAAACATTAATCCAAAAGAAATTAACAAGGAAGAATTGAATTTAAAAAGTGTTGAACCCTATGTCATTAATGTCTCAAGAGGAAACTTTATAAGTGAGTCAAAAAAATATTTTGAAAGTAACAAAAATATTGATTTATTGATTGAAACAAAACTTACCGAATTAAATTTTGAAGAAAACAAAGTAACGAGTATAAACATAAAAAATTTAAAAGAAGAAGTTAGTATTGTAAATTTAAAACAATTAATAATTTCGACTGGCGGAATTGAAACAACAAAAATATTATTAAATAATATACCTAGTCAATATCAAAACCCTAACCTAGGGAAAAATTTTATGGAACACCCGCAACTTCAAGTAGGAAGAGTCACTATAAGTAACTCATCAATAAATAAGTTTATACAAACAAACTCCCCACCAACAGCAAAGCATCTTTTTGATGATAAGCTAAATATTCAGAAAGATAAATATTTTTCTGGATTCAAATCTACCGACCCAAATATTAGAAATTATTTTGTATTAAGAACTTCAGATGTTTACCAAAGTAAAACCTTATATAGATTAAGACATATTATTTTGACTCGAACATTAAGTTCTACAGGGAAGATAAAGGCAAAAGATATAATTGAATTAATTTATGACTTAACGAACATGTTCATAAAAAAAATAATAAATAGTATTACTAGAAGTAAGTCATATTCAGTCGTTCTACATTTAGAACAGAAACCATCTGAAGTAAATCAAATTTTTATTGATAATAACAACGACATTGTTTTAGATTGGAATTTTACAGTTAAGGATTTAAAAAATTTAAATGACTCAATTAAAGATCTAAATAAAATATTTCATGAAATGGAATCAAAGTTTAATTTAAAGAATATATTTAATGAAGATGAAGAAGAAATTATTAATTACCTGGAAAAAAATATATTTGGAATAGGCCATCATATGGGAACAACCAGAATTGGGTTAGATAAAGAAGGTTCTGTTTGCGACATTAATTTAAAATATTTTGATATAGATAATTTGTTTGTTAATAGCACATCAGTTTTTCCAACTGGAGGAATAGCTAATCCTACTCTAACAATGCTTGCATTAACATCTAGATTGGCAGAAAAGCTAAACAATGAATAATAACAACCTTCCCAATGAGGAAATTAAAGAATTATACAAGAAGTACTTTAACATAGGTCAGGTTGGACTTTTAGATAAATTTGAGTTCTCAAAAGAAAAAATTGTAAAAGCAAAAGGGTCTTATATATACACAAGCAATGGAGAAAAAATTCTAGACATTACATCTGGATTTGGAACACAGAATCTTGGATATAATCATCCTGAAATTATTAAAGAAAGAATTGAATTTGCAACAAATGATAAAATGGCTTTCTCAAGATTATTTTTCAATGAAAATATAGCGACTTTAGCTGAAAAAATGGCACAATTGCTACCTGGAGAATTAGACTATTCTTTTTTCTGCAATTCTGGAGCAGAGGCAAATGAAGGTGCTTTAAAATTAGCATATAAATATCATGGTGGCTCGAGAAATTTATTATTACATAATGAAAATTCATTTCATGGAAAATTAATTGCAACATCTCAAATTACAAGTTCACCAGAAGTATATTTTGAATTCCAATCATCTTTAAATACCAAGTGCTTAGATCTTACAAATCTAGAAACTCTAAAAAAAGCTTTAGAGGAAAACAAAGATAATATTTATGCAGTAATATTAGAACCTTTCAGTGCATCATTAGCTAATCCAATAGAATATGAAAAGCTGTTATCTATATATCAAACCTGCAAGAAGGAGGATATTGTTGTTATTTTTGATGAAGTTTATTCAGGTTTTTATAGGACATCAAATCTATTTTATTTTATGAACGAAAAGAGACTTCAGCCTGATATAGTGACTTATTCTAAAAGCTTCGGAGGAGGCATAGCCTCTATCTCTGGTTATACAGTTAAAAAAGATATATTTAAAAAAGCATATGGAAGCCAAAAAGATGCTTTGCTTCACTCTTCAACCTATTCAAACTATGTAGAAGAAGATAGAATTGCCTTAAAAACTTTAGAAATATTATCTAATTCTGATTTTTTAAGCGATATTAATTCAACAAGAGACTATTTAGTTTCTCAGATACATAGTATTGAAGAATTAAATAATGTAAATTCACTAACAGGTGATGGTTTCCACTGGGGTATTGGTTTTGAGAAAGTTAATTTATTGAATGCTGATAAGTTACTTTCAATACTGCCACTAGAAATAACTAAAGATCCAAGATTTATAGAAAAATTGTATGTCAGTGCAATTATAAATGAGCTTTATAGAGAATTTAAAATTCTTTCTTATGCTGGATTCAACAGAGATATCAAATTATTTTTTAGCCCACCTGTTGTAATTGAGAAAAATGAAATTGATTACGTAATGAATGCTCTGAAACAGACTATTGATAGACCACCACTAGTGTTAATAATTAAATTTGTAAAAAATTATTTATTGAGATTATTTAATAAAGATTAATTATTTTCAATCTTTTAAATTAAGATTTAATTGTGAAGAATAAAAGCACAAACCTCTTTGTTTTATTAGCATTAACATTTACTTATTGTTCTACTAATGATGCTGATAACTCAGTAAATCAAGTTATGGAAACTTCATCAACAACTAGTACAACTGTAACCCTACTTCCTACAAGTACAACAACAACTCTCCCGAATGTTGAAGTATGTACAGGTGATGATAACCAAGGTATAAATTTTGAACGAATTAGAAATGTCCAGACATTTTTGAATAATTATGGTTTTAATGCAGGAGATGTCGATGGATACCTTGGGAATCAAACGATTGCCGCTATAAAAGATTTTCAACGATATGCAGGACTTTATCCTGATGGTGATGTGGGACCTCTAACTAGAAATGCTATGAATAATTGGACTGGGTGTGAGAGTGAAGCAACACAAATAATTACAACAACAACTACTACTACTCTTCCTTCTTCAAATGATAGTAATACTGTAACTACCACTACCTCTACAACTACAACGACAGTTCCTTTAAATAATGTCGCAATACTTACAAGTGAAGATTATGGCTATATACCCTCAGTTTCACTATTAGATAACAGTATTCTTTCTATATTTAAATCAATAAATAACCCAGACTCTGTTTGTGGAACACCATATTATAGAACTTTACCATCAGGTGTTAACAACAGATACTCTAACGGTGATGTACAAATTTCAAATATTTCTAATGGACCATTTCTCGATTCTTCAGCGAGCACATATATAGATTCAATCTCATCTAGTGATATAAAAATTTTAATTAATGGAAATGGTGATGAAAACTATAAGTACTTCTTTATTTCGCCTTATTCATCACAAATTGTTTCAATAAATCCAACTACAGTGTCTATTTCATCTGGACTTACACAAGCAATATTTTCAAAACAACTTTTCACAGAAGGCTACTGGTTTTATAGTTTTGCTGAAAATGAAAGTGGATACATTGTAAAATCATCCGGATTAAGAGAGTTTGCAATTAATCCTTCTACAAGTCAAAACCGAGATTCGCAAAATAATGTTGAGCTGCTTAATTTTACAAGTAATTATATAAAAATTCCGTTTGGTGGCTCAATAAGTCAAAATGATAAAATTGAAATTTCTTATATAACAGACCAAATCTACAAAACTAAAGATAATACGACAGCTTCAATTGAATTAAATGATCAAATAATTACTCTTAAAGACAACGAACAGGCAAGTGAAAATGAAATTTTAATGATTGGGAATGAGTTGATGCTTGTAAAGTCAAAAAACAATAATGAATATACTGTCGAAAGAGGCTATTTAAATTCAATTATTAAGAGTCATGAGGTTGGTACAAGTGTTAAAAAAATAGATCCTCTATCAAAAAAATCAATTATTAGTGATTTTGCTTATGCAGTAATTAGAAACGATTCAGGACTGAGGTTTCAACTACCACTTAATGGAGAGCTTCAGATGACTGAATTTAACTTAACTGGTTGTCCAAATGGAAGATATTCACTTGAAGAAATAACAACATTTGGTTGGCGAGAACAAGGTCTATCCATTGTTTCCAGTTCGACTAACCGTAATATTTCGTCAGCACTTTACAGTAATGAATTTGTAATATCCGATAGCTCTGCAAGCTACCAACACCCAACTTTGTCTGGGTTTAAACAGGGAACAGATGGATTTATTAATGATGGGCCTAGAGAGCTTACTGTTTCATCTGGTAATAGTATAGATTTTAATTTTTCAGGATTAAAACCAGGTACTTCAGATATAAAATTTGTTATTCTAAATTTTCAAATGATTCCTACTGATAGTCAAAAATTAACAAAAACTAAATCAACATTGATAGAAGTTAATGGAGATTCTTATATTTTCTCATTAAATTTTGATAATTTAATAAACTCAACGAGCTTAGGTCCATCAGTTTGGGAAAAGGGATATAAATACATTTTTACATCAATAGATGTATACGACGAGATGACTAAAACTACATTCAAAAACAATGGTGACGTTGAATATGATACAAACATACCCAATGGACAACACGATGCTTATTATTTAGATCAATTTTCATTCTTAACTCCAAATCAGTAAAAATCTATTTTGATTTAAATCTTCTTGTATAATTTATTTATAAAATTTTTAAAAGCTAACATTGTTATGTGATAAATCATTTTAAGTACATTTTAATTTTTTTAGTTATTTCCTTTTGTTCAACATCTACTTCACCTTCTCTGCCAGAAAATTTTAATAATTGTTTAATTTCATTAGATGAGTCACTAGAAGATATACAACAAATAAAAAATGAGAATGAGATTAATTTTGAAATAAGAATTGTTAGAGAACCTACTGAAAGAGAAGAATGTGTTGACATGATTCTAGGCACAAACTTAGAACAGGGTTCAAGAATCGATAATGGTGATGTAGTTGATTTAGTTGTTGGGATCAAAAAAGATGAAATTACAGAAACAGTTCTAGACACAGAATATGATTTATATTTGCAACAACTTGAAGATAAAAATATTGAAGAATTAAATTTAATTATCGCACCAAATTTTGGAACCTCTATACCAAATATCATCATTGAAGATCAAAATGTAGTCACATTTATAAGAAAAGAAAACCCCCTTAATTATAAGTTTATGTTTTCTGAAGCAGAAGGGTATGTATATGGAGTTGATTCTGATAATAAGGTGAATATGGTTTTAGACATATCAGATAAAACTGTTAGAGAAAGAGAGGCAGGTCTCCACACATTTGATTTTCTCAATATTGATGCAACAAATTATTTAATTATTACATATTCTGGTACGGATAATAATTACCATTTATCTGCATTTGAAATTTTAGACAATTTGCAATTGGGAGAAGAGCAAACACTTGCTTTGTTGGGCGATATTGATGGAAAAACTGTACATTTGGGTGGAAAAATTTTACAAAAAAATGATGATATTATTCTTTGCTTAGGTGATGTCAATAGCCCAGGAACTTCTGCAAAGTTTGATACATTATGGGGAAAGATAATTTCCTTTCCAAAAATTAATTTATTAAAGCAACCAGTGACAACATTTAATGATGAAAGGATAAGTTTTATTGGTTATGGGTTACGAAATCCATGGTCTTGTTTTTTTCAAGAAAATAATTTAATTATCCCCGACGTTGGCAATTCGCATTGGGAAGAAATAAATATTATTAAGAATCTAGATATCAATAATGAACCAGTATTTTTCGGTTGGCCATGGTACGAAGCTTACTTTAACGCAAACTATAATAATACTCCAGTTGATGAGGAGACCAAAAACAGCTTAATAGAACAAGCAAAATTTCCTCTTTTTCTGTATCCACATGCTAATAATTATTGCGCGATAATTGGAGGTACTGAATTAAAAGACACTTCTAAATGGGAAGGTTATTTTTTTGTTGGTGATTTTTGTACCGGCACAATTTGGGCAATAAATATTGAAAATCAGAGCGAATTAATTGTTTTAGAAAAAAACCTGATTCCTTTTTCCATAACAACAATTAATGATTCTGGTAATGAAACATTACTTGTTGGGACTACATCCGGACAGATTATCGAAGTCGTTCTTCCCTAAACTTATCTACTTAAATCTTTTTTTCTAAAACAGCAGCAGTAAAAAATAGCCAAAAGACTGCTAGTGTTTGTGTAAGGCTTCTAAATATTGACAAATCAAGAGGGTTAAAGATTGATTTATTTTCAAGAGAATCTACAGTTGTATCAGGTACAAAAATATTTGTTTGCAATATTCCAATCAATACTGTTAACACTAAAACAAAGAGAAAGTAATTAATAAAACTTGAAGGAATTGTTTCTGCTTCGGTTGATAAATAAAGAAAAATACAAATAATTACTAAAAATTGCAATCCAAATCCTGAATTTGGATCTAACAGTTTTGTGTAGACTACTGAAATTACTGATCTAAATATTTCTTTGTTATTGAGATAAAAAATTAATGAATAAATAGTAACAAATAAAAGAGATGTTATGAAAATGAATTTGTCATTGAAAAAACTCTTGTATACAAATATTAAACCTAGAATTACAAAAAACAAAATGAACAAGGGATTAGATCTTATATCGTCTTCAGGTAGCGTTCTTAATGTAACTACAAGATATAAACCAGCTAAGAACGACGAAAAGAGAATTAAATTCTTACTTGATTCAAATTTATCAGGATTAAGTAGTTTAAATATAAAAATATATAAATAACCGAATAAAACATTTTCAAGTCTTGAATTAAATAAGATAAAGATAGTAAAGAATAGAATCAACATTTCTGGGTCACTATTTTTAAATCTATGAAAACTTACAAAAAGAATCATCAGTGCGGATGCTGATAAGGAATGACTTCTGTAGGTTATAAGTTCATAAAACACTTCAAAGATCATTAAATTTGAAAATAAAAATATTAGACAAATTAATAGTTCTTTTTTGTTTTTCACATAATTAAAAATTGAAAATAATGCAGTAAACACAAACTGTATAAAAAATATATTAATTAATGAGTAATCAAAATCATAATTTGTAAATAATCCAGCTGTAAACATAGGTAAGGGAATGAGACCTATATCCATATTTGAAGTTCCCAGATAAAAAACTTTATATAATTCATCAAAAGTATGATATGTATTTCCCGGAAGAGAAATTAAAGAAAAATAATTTAATAAAGTATTTAATACAATAAAACCAATATTCATAATTAAATAATTTTTAAATAGTTCGCTTTTATTTTTTACTTTAAAAATTAAAAATATAGGTAATAATGCAAAAACATAAAACCAAAACTTAAAAGCTCCAAGATTAAATATAAAAAAAAGTATGGATAAGAAATTAAAGTAAGCAAACGAAGTAAAAGGCCCAAGCAGATATTTAAATTTAAAATTTGCTGAAATTAAAGTGAGAATAATTGTTCCAGGGAATAGAAATAATAGCGACAAATATATTGATTCAATCATTATTTTCCCTGAACTTTTGTAAATGATAATGTGGGTCTGAAAAAGTTTTATGATTATTAAAATCAAATTCCTTAAACTGGATTATTCTACTGCCATCAGTATTATGCCTATAAGAGCTGATTAAAAAAGAATTAAAATTCAATAACGTAGTAATAAAAATTAGAAAATAAACAATCCTGGTTGATTTATTTGAAATAAAAGAAAAAATTAGAATTAAAAAAGAGATTGCTGCCAAAATATTGTACGAAAAATAGGCATTGTAAAAGGAAGTATTTGAAATTATAAAAACTTTGCTCAAACCATCTAATTGTTTACCGGGAATTAAATTGCTACCAATTACTCTTCCTATGCATTTCTGGTTCTCTGAATATTGAACTATATCTACAACATCTATGTTCTGATTATTAAAATATTTGATAATTTGATTTTTTGTATAGTAACAATTCGAATCTAGATTGGGTACTGAAGAATTGTTGGGAACCTCTACTTTAGATGTGTTGTAAATTTCATACCCAATATTGAAAAACAGAAAAAATAATAATAAAAGAAATAAGACTATTTTAAATTTTTTTTGCATAACCATATATTACAAAGCTTTAAGATAGAGTTTCTAAATATATCTACCTTTAAATTAATATAAGTTGGTTAATACAGCATTTTAATATATCCGACTCTTTTATTAATAAAGTATCCAGTAATTAGCAATTATCCTAATTTTTCTGAATACTTTTGAAGAGGAAAAATTTTTATTTTGAAAATTTAAGATTTCAAAATTGTGGTACTGCCACCCATTCCAAAATGGTTTGTGCAGTATATATAAAGTTGGTTCGGCGTATTTGATGTTATTTCAATTTCAATATATGCCCCCGGATTTCCAGCAACTCCATTTGTTGTAACATTAGAACTATATTCACTTCCGTTTTGCGTTGTAGAAAACCGAAGAGGATGATTAATATTACTTGAGTCACTTAAATCAAAACGGTATTTGTTTCCAGTTGTAACGTTGATTGTTGCATCTTGTGAACCATTAAGAAAATACACAGATCCCGTACTGTTGTTTGCAACAGTCACTCCTATATTTATTGTAGTCTGAGGAACAGTAGTCGTTGTAGTAGTAGTCTGAGGAACT
>CEUK01186640.1_pt1 | contig 17795 bp, 15 predicted proteins | sample 356451 | NCBI WGS metagenome assembly CEUK01 (sample SAMEA2622843, study PRJEB7988) | marine metagenome | isolation source: saline water (ENVO:00002010), including
TGCCATTTACTGATGGTCGTAAAACTATTCAAGTAAGCACTGACATAGAGGAGAGCGTTGCTACTGAAGCTAAGAGCGTGCTGAAGTCTCTTGAGAAGCAAGTAGTACTAGCTGTGATAGATCAACATTGGAAAGAACACCTTAGGTTAATGGATGATTTGAGGGCAAATGTTCAACACGCGCGTCACGAGCAAAAAGATCCACTTCTTATATACAAATTTGAATCTTACGAACTATTTAAAAAGATGGTTAGCAAGATCAATACTGAGGTTGCTTCCTTCTTGATGAAGTGCACAATTCCTTCTAATCCAAACGAACAGAAGATTAGTCAAGCAAGACAAACACAAAGTTCTCCTCAAGGGATCACATCTAAGGCAGGGGTAGAAAATATATCTCAGCAAAATTCTAAATATATAAGGCAAGGAGGAAGTGTCGGTCAAAGTAGATCACCAAATTCACCTCCTAAAGTCTCGCCAATTCGAACCCAGAAAAAGATAGGAAGAAATCAAATAGTAACAATTAAGAAAGGGAATGAAGTTAAAAGTTTAAAATATAAAAAAGCTGAAATATTTTTAAATCAAGGATGGATATTAGATGATAATATTTCCTCTTGATTTTATGATTGGAGACTTAACGTAAATACCCATAGTTTTTTTACATAACTCGGCGAATTCTATACATGTTTTTGGGGTATATAAGCTGTTTTTTTGGTGTACTAAAAAGTAAAAGGATTCTATTCCCAGTCTAGAATGAGAGGCGATCCATTTAACCCAATTTTTAATTCTTAACTTATCACTTTTGTGACCACTATATCCTCCAAATCGGACAAGAATAAAGGGTGCAGTCACCCTCATATGTAAGGCATCTCGTCTAGTTGCGGTGTCACAAATAACGGCCCCAATTCCAAGCCTTGACATTGTCTCCCATACAGAATCCGCTTGATGCCCTCTTTTAAACCATTCCGGGTGCCTGAACTCTACTGCCATTTTTAATTCTCTAGGCCAAGACTCTAGATATTCAATTAGTTTTTCAGAATGCTTTGGCCCAAAATGTGGTGGAAGTTGAAGAAATGCAGGGCCTAATTTTTCACCCATAGCAAGCATACCTTCTATGAAATCATCTGTGGGACCTGCACAATTATTTAATCTTCTATAATGAGAAATAATTGCCGGGAACTTGGGACAAAATTTAAACTCATCTGGCATTAATTCTGCCCATTGTAACATTTTATCTCGAGGATAAATTTTGTAATGAGTTGCATTTAATTCTATGTTTCCAAACTGAGAACCGTAATGTTTTGGCCAAGTTCTCATTGGGTCTTTTTGTGGATAAACGCTTCCCCTCCAGGGCCTTATTGTCCACATTGTTCCACCAGCTGAAACTTTTACTCTCTCATATTTTGATGATGAAAATTCAATACTAGTCTGAGGGAAATCCCAAATAATTCCATTTAGATCGTCTGTACTATCAACCTTCCCAAATTTCACTTTACAAACCTAAGGCTCACACAAGTGAATTAGACAATTTTACAAATGCTTAATTTTCTCATATTTAATTATTATGGCTTTAATAGTTGATTTATTTTTTGAGTTGGCAGATCCGAGTACTTGGAGCTACTTTTCTTGTGTTAGCCTAGATATAAAAATATATCTTTGATGTCTATGCCGATTTCTTCAAATATCATAAAAGAAGTAGAAACTCTAATTTCAAATGAGACAAGTAACATTGCTAATATGGCAAATGTTTGCACACATTTAATGGAAAGATCTGGATGGCATTGGGTTGGGTTTTATACAGTTGATGAAGTTGCTGATGAATTGGTTTTGGGACCATTTCAAGGCCCAATTGCATGTACAAGACTTAAACGAGGAAAAGGAGTTTGCGCTAAATCTTGGGAGGAAAATTCAACAGTTGTAGTAGAAAATGTTCATGAATTTGAAGGCCATGTAGCATGCAGTTCAATAAGCAATTCAGAGGTGGTTATTCCTGTAAGAAAATCAAGGAATGTTGTAGCAGTACTTGATATTGACAGTATAGAATTCAACGGATTTTCTTCCGATGAAATTAAATATTTAGAGTTAGTAGTTCAGAAATTAGAATCTAGATGGGTAGGGTAGAGGCTCTTGTGATAATTACACTTTTTGTTTCAGCTTGTGCTCAGGTTGGCGTACCAACAGGAGGCGAGGTGGATAAAATACCACCAAGGGTAATTTCAGTAATGCCTAAACTTGGAGCAACAAACGTATCGCCAAAGCCTGGAGGAATGATGACTTTTGAATTTGATGAATATGTTAATATTAGGCAACTAAGCACTCAACTATTGGTTTCTCCGCCCTTGACTAAACAAGTTGATTGGGTAATGAAGGGAAAGACAGTTAGCTTTATTTGGAACGAAGAACTAAAAAAAGACAAAACATATATTTTCCAGTTTGGAGATGCTATTGTAGATGTGAATGAAGCAAATCCGATAAGTGACTTAATGCATGCGTTTTCTACTGGTGAGATCCTTGACACATTGAGTCTAACAGGTAAAGTAGTAGATGTTTTTTCAGACGAAAAGCAAGTAGATAAAAGAGTATTTGTTTATGATTGGGACTTACAAATTGACTCAATATTATCAGGAGCGCTACCTCTTTTTGTAACAACAACAAATGAAGATGGGTTTTTTACCGTTAACTATATGCCAGAAGGAAAATATAGAGTTCTTGCAATTGACGATGTTGACAGAAACTATGTTTGGACGGATGGAGAGCATCTTGCGATAAATGAAAAACAAGTTTTTGTTTCATCTAAAGACACATTATTGCATGACATGAAAATGCAGAAAACGGATGGGGTGGATGTTAAATATTTTGTTGGAGTAGAGAGGGATAGTTTGGGCTTGGTGAAGATTGAATTAAGTGAAGAGCTAGGCGGCATTGAAGAGATTACAGCTGAAGGAATGGAGTTGTATAATGATGCAGAAAATTTGTGGCTATGGTCATATCCAGAAGACGTTGAAAAAGCAATTGTAATTTGGGATGACTCGGACACTCTAAAAATCTCAGAAGAGAAAATAGGAGAGGCGACAGCTTTTTCAATAACAAAAGCTCCAGAGGGGAAACAGGTTCTAGGCTCCATTGCAACATTTACTTTTTCCAGACCTGTGACTTTTGTTAAACCAAATAGATTTCAGTTAACAAGGTCAGACTCTATTAATGTAGATATAGAGAATGTAGAAATTTCTAATTCTAGTCCTTTTGATATTAATGTAGAAGCATTATTTGGCCGAGGCAATGTGGTAGAATTAAAAATGTTTCCAGGATCAGTTGAGGGTCAAGGAAAACAAGTTTTGACAGATACGCTAACTAGAAAATGGTCAACATTTAAACTAGATGAGCTTGCAGAATTAATTGTTGAAATTAATGCTGAGGGATGGTTAGAATTGATTTCAGCAAATGGCACTGTAGTAGATATTGTTGATCTTGAAATGGGAATGCCGCCTTTGAGATTTAAAAATCTAACCCCTGGATCTTATACCTTGAGATGGCTAGGCGACCCAAATGCTAATGGAGTTTGGGATGGAGTAAGTCTCAAGAATTGGACACTACCTGAACCCGCTAGAGTTATGCAGTCGACAATACAAGTAAAAGCGGATTGGACTCACGAGGTGAGCTGGGACATCAACGAATAATTATCCGTTTATCTCTAAGAATTTCTTTACGGATTTTAATGGGCCAAACACAACTAATGTGTCAGTCTCACGAATCTTAGTGTCAGGCTGAGGAACACCAATGATGTGTTCTCGTATTTCAGTTTTCCCGTTTTCGCCCTCTTCAAATTCTCTTCGAATTGTAATCAAACGCAATTCGTATTTAGAGCCAAGAGAAATGTCTCTAAGAGACCTTCCCCAACAATTTTTAGGGGCTTTGATTTCAGCAATTTCATATTCGTCAGGAAGTTGTAAGAAACCTCTAATACTTGGATTAATTAATCGTTCAGACACAACAGCTGCTACCTCACTTTCTGGGCTAAGAATTTCTTCTACTCCTAAAGAGCTTAAAATTCTATGCTGTTTTTTATCATTTGCTCTAACGATGATTCTTGGAATTTCAAGGTCTAAAAGATTCAAGGTCGTTAATACAGTGGCTTCAAAATTTTCTCCAATTGCTACTACAGCAGCGTCTATATCTTGAACGTTTTGGCCTAAAAGAGCCTTCTTATCTGTAGCGTCTAATGCAACAGCAAGAGATACCTCGTCTTTTAAATTTTCAGCTCTTTCAGGCTTAGAATCAAAGGTAAAAACCTCAGCCCCACGCCTTGCTAGCGACAGAGCTATTTGAGTTCCATACCTACCAGTTCCAAATACTGCAAACCTTGATTTTTTCATAATGCTAATTTAGAGCGTCTTGAAGAATAAGACCAAACCTAGCGATGTCTTCGAAGCTATTATAAAGTGGAACTGGCGCCATTCTAATAACAGCGGGGTCACGCCAATCCACAATTACTCCGTTCGCTGAAAGAGTGTCAAACAGTTCCCTTCCCTGACCATGTGCAACGACGCTTAATTGACATCCTCTATTGTCATGATTACATGGCGTTATAATTTCCAAATTGGCGCTAGTTGCTTCAACAACTTTCCCAATAGTTTGTTCTAAATAATCAGTAAGCCTTAGAGACCTTTCTCTCAACACTTCCATGCCACCAGCTTCTTTAAAAATATTTAACGATACATTGTGTATTGCCATATTGAAGATAGGTGCGTTACTCATTTGCCATGACTCAGCTGTACCCATACTTATATAATCCGGGGTCATCTTAAATCTAGTCTCTTTATCGTGACCCCACCAACCCTCAAGTCTGGGAAGTCTTGAATTGTGGTGTTTTTCATGAATAAAAATACCTCCTACTGACCCCGGCCCCGAGTTCATGTATTTGTATGTACACCAACAAGCGAAATCAATCCCCAAATCATGAAGATTTAAAGGGACATTTCCAGCAGCATGCGCAAGGTCAAATCCGCAAAATGCACCAACTTCATGAGCAGCATTAGTAATTGCTTCTATGTTGTGAAGCTGCCCGGTGTAGTAATTAATGCCACCCATCATTACGGTTTTTAATTCATCCCCAGCCTCTTCAATAGCACTAAGAACATCTTCTAGTAAGATTAAATTTTCTCCTTCGCGTGGTTCAATTTCAATAAGGTCTGTTTCAGGATTTCCACCGTGAAATTCGATTTGACTTAAAAGTGCATATCGATCTGAAGGGAATGCGTTTGCTTCGCAAATAATTTTCTTTCGCGAATCTTTTGGACTATAGAAGCTTACTAATAATAAGTGAAGATTAACGGTAAGTGCGTTCATCGCAACAACCTCTGAGGGTTTGGCCCCAACAATATCAGCTAAATTTTTAGATAAAAGCTCATGATAGTGCATCCATGGATTTCTCGCTCTAAAATGCCCTTCTACTCCGTGCTCACCCCAATCGTCAAGCTCAATTTGTAAAGCATATTTTGCCGCCTTAGGCTGCAAGCCCAAACTATTCCCAGTAAAGTATAGTGCGTCCTTTCCGTTGTGTTGAGGGAAAATGAATTTCTTACGAAACCCACTCAACGGATCCTCCGCATCTAGAGCCTTGGCCTCTGAAATTGAGATTGTATGACTTTGCATCCTTTGAATTTATGTGGCAAATTTAAGTTAGTATTAAATAACAAGTAGCTGAAGCAATAGCATCCCGTCTAAAACTATACTGTAATACCATTCGCCTCTAAATAGTTTGTACACTTTTGGATTAACTAAAACAGTTGTTGTAAGTGCATGAATCGCTAGATGTATTTCTCCTAAATAAGCCCAAGCCCCACCAGCCATCACATTAAGAAGACATGCACACCACAATGAATTTTTACCACCCCACACCATGGGCACCGTCCTCATTTCTTTGAAGTCTACATTTAAATCCCGCACGTCAAATGGAATAGTCAATCCTGAAATGTAAAGTACTCGTGCAATCACTACTCCAAAAAACAATCCCGGTTCAATGCTTGACCTTTGCTCCAACATTAACACCGGCAAAACCACAGTTGCACACCCCCAAACTATGCTTAGGAGTGGTAATTTCACTCCCGGTATTTCTCTTATCGATCTCGCCCATTTCCATAAAGGTAATGGCAGAACGGCATAACCTAGACATGCGACACCAAGAAAGCCTAGCAAAAATAACGCTACATAACCCATCTCCTCCACAACCCACGAAAACGAGAAAAACCAAACCAAAGCCCACACTAAAATCAACCTCACGCCAAATCTTTTAAGAAATTCTAATCGCTCGCGGGGCATATGATCGGGAAAAAGTTTGGCCTTAATAAATCTTTGAATAGAATAACCTAAACCTGTACATGATGATATGAATGCAGAAATGAGCCAATTTCCATCACCTAAACCAAGCACTTTTAAAGACACAATTACACATGCTCCTGACCCAATAGCGATTAGAAAATGGGAGAATCCTAAGAATCTAACAACCAAGCTAGAGGCATGTGAGGAAAAAGTCATGTTACAAAGGTGAGAAAATCATGCCGGAAGATATCTTTGTACTTTCTTTTATAGAGTATGAAAATTGGAAGTTTTGCCTCAAGGCACATGGGTCCTCGTCTAGAAGACCAAAACAAAATGCTATCTGCCATTGGTTGCAGCTCAATTGACAAACTAATTGCTAAGACGGTTCCGTCTGCAATTAGGCTAAGAGATCCCTTGGATCTTCCAAATTCATTGACAGAAAGTGAATACCTTGAACATCTTGACGAACTAGCTTCGAAGAATGTGGTTTTCAGGAACTACATTGGGATGGGATATTACCCGACAGAAGTTCCCTCAGTAATTAGAAGAAATGTTCTAGAGAACGCTGGATGGTATACGGCCTATACGCCATATCAAGCAGAAATTTCACAGGGTCGACTTGAAGCACTTTTGAATTTCCAAACTATGGTAATTGACCTTACCGGAAAAGCAATTGCAAACGCTTCACTATTAGATGAAGCTACTGCTGCAGCTGAAGCAATGGCAATGCTCTATTCTTCTCGTCCTCGTGCCCAAGCCAAAGCAGGCGCATCGACTTTCTTGGTAGACACGGCTGTATTCCCACAAACTTTTGCGGTGATGCAAACAAGAGCTGCCTCTCTTGGAATAAGCCTAATTGAAAAGCCAAGATCGGATTGGGAGTTTTCAGAAAACATGTTTGGTTGTCTTATTCAATATCCAGATGGAAATGGTGAGGCTGAAGACCATACTGATCTCATAGCACGCGCGCATGAGGCAGATGTGAAAGTTGTTTTTGCTACGGATCTAATGGCACTTTTGATGCTGAAGAGCCCAGGTGAAATGGGAGCAGATGTGGTAGTTGGTTCTTCACAGAGATTTGGTGTTCCAATGGGATACGGAGGACCTCACGCAGCTTTCTTTGCAGCTGACGAGCATTACAAGAGAAACTTCCCAGGCAGGATTATTGGGGTAAGTGTTGATAGACATGGTGACCCAGCTATTAGGATGGCTCTTCAAACAAGGGAGCAACATATTCGAAGGGATAAAGCTACTTCTAATATTTGTACTGCTCAGGCCCTTCTTGCTGTAATGGCTTCTATGTATGCGGTTTATCACGGGCCCAAAGGGTTAAGAAATATTGCGGAAAGAATTCACAAGAGGGCCAAATCCTTTGCAACTGCGCTTGGATCAAATGATAGGTTCCAAGTCACAAATAATTGTTATTTCGACACTCTTAAAATTCAAGTTAAAGGTGGAGCTGATGAGATAAATGCCCTTATCGCTCGTGCTCGCGCTAAGAAGATTAACATTCGCTACTACAACGATGGTGAACACGTTGGGGTTAGTCTAAACGAAAGAACGAACCTCGAGGATTTACAAAACCTATGCGATGCATTTGGAGTTCCAATTATCAGAGGCATAGAAATTTCTAGGGAATTTTTAAACACTCTTTATAGAGATGTTGATTATTTAGACCATCCAGTTTTTAATAGTCACACTTCTGAGACTGCGATGATGCGTTATATCAAGCATCTCGAAAACAGAGATTTTTCATTAGTTCATGGAATGATTCCGCTAGGATCTTGTACGATGAAACTAAATGCAGCTACTGAATTGTTACCTATTGCTTGGTATAAGTTTGCGGAGCTTCATCCGTTTTGCCCAACTGAGCAAGCAATAGGGATGATAGAGATTCTTCAAAGTCTTGAAAGTGATCTAGCTGAAATTACAGGTTTTGATAAAGTGACACTCCAACCAAACTCAGGTGCTAATGGAGAGTATGCAGGGATGTTAGTTATTCAGGCATATCATAAAAGTAGAAACGAGGGACATAGAAATATTTGCCTAATACCAGCCTCTGCTCACGGCACCAATCCTGCAAGTGCTGTTATGGCAGGACTTAAAGTCGTTGTTGTTAAGTGTATGGATAATGGTGATATTGACATTGAGGATTTAAATGCTAAAGCTGAAGAACACAGTCAGAACCTAAGCGCTCTAATGATTACATACCCTTCAACTCATGGCGTATACGAGGAGGGGATATTAGAAATCACCGACACGATTCACAAGCATGGTGGCCAAGTTTATATGGACGGAGCCAACTTGAATGCTCAAGTTGGAATTACAAGTCCAGGAAACATTGGAGCAGACGTTTGTCACCTGAATCTTCACAAAACATTTTCTATTCCTCATGGTGGTGGCGGTCCTGGAGTTGGGCCAATTGGAGTTGCAGCTCATCTGAGTAAATTCTTACCCGGCCATCCAATAGTTCATAAGGGCGGAGTGGATAGTATTTCACCTGTTAGTGCAGCGCCTTATGGTTCAGCTTTAATAGGATTAATTCCATATGGATACATTAAGATGCTAGGAGCGAAAGGAGTCAAACAAGCAACAGAAGTGGCAATACTAAATGCGAATTATCTTAAGCATAGACTTGAGGGTGAATATGATATCCTTTACCAAGGAGAAAATAAAACAGTTGCTCATGAAATGATTGTCGATTGCAGATCATTCAAAGAATTTGGAGTAGAGGTGGCAGATATCGCAAAAAGACTTATCGATTACGGATTTCACGCTCCTACAGTTAGTTTTCCTGTGTCGGGGACTATGATGATAGAGCCTACTGAAAGCGAATCATTGGATGAATTAAACAGATTTGCTGAAGCAATGCTATCAATTCGTGAAGAAATCAGGTCAATTGAAAATAAAGAAGTTGACCTAGATGACAACGTAATTAAAATGGCACCCCACACTGCAAAGGAGGCGACTTCAACAGAGTGGACACATCCATATTCACGTGAAAAGGCTGTATATCCTTTGAAAGGGATGCATGTAGATAAGTTTTGGGTTTCAGTTGCAAGAGTTAATGATACTCACGGAGATAGGAATTTAATATGCTCTTGTCCACCTATTACTGACTTTATAGATAAATAAGGTGCTATTAAATCATTCTGAGTTCTATATTTGTAAACCAATCTTGAAATAATAAACATAAATAGCTCAATATGAAGCAAGTATACTTTTTTCTAACTGCAATGTTAGTAGGAACATTTGCAACCGCTCAGGGATTACTTCCTGCCCAAGCGGTAAAGGACGGATTATCGTTCAAAAAGGCGTCTGACGCACCTACACAAATCGATCGTGATGCATTTTGGAGCCACGACTGTAATATTGACAACTGCTCTGATTGGGTGTTTGAAAACGGTTCTGACATCGAAGGTGCTGCATGGTACGAGGTTGACATCAACTTCGAATGTACTACTGAAGGTCCTGCAGGGCCTTACAATCAGTGGGCTGGTGGATCAGGCGATGGTTCAGCGGCAAGTTCGATGAACTCAACTACTTCTGATAATGGTACTCTTATGGTTGACTCAGATCTATTTGGCCAAGATGCTAATTACGATGCAAATTGGGTAGAGAACTGCTGGGTACAAACAGCTAACCCTATCGATTGCTCTGCTGAGCCATTTGTAAGCATCTCTCTAGAAACACGTTACCGTTGTTGGGATAACGGATCTTCTGACGATAGTGAAAAGTGTCTAATTGAAATTAGTCGTGATGGAGTTAATTGGCCAGACATATCTACATTTTCTTTAGAGGATGGAACAGTAGATTACGGTGAAGGACCAATACAAAGTCGTTGGGAAGTATTTGAAGGTTACGGGACGGGTGACCAAAGTGACAACCCAACAATTGCTGAGTTTGACATAACTGAAGCAGCTGGTGGGCAAGAAACTATTTGGATTCGTTTCCGTTGGGCAGGTACTTGGGGTTACAGTTGGGAAATTGACGATATCCAAGTATACGCAACTCCTGCAAACGACACTCGTATCGACAACTATGCAAGTTACACAAATTACTTGCAGACAGGTGTTTACGAGTACGGTGCATGGCCACAATCACAAATTCCAACTGATCTAGAAGCTGGTGTCAAGGTTTATAATTCAGGCTATGAGCCTCAATCTGGAGTACAAATTCAACTAGATCACAACGGAACAGTTGATATGTCAGCTACAATTGATTTGGCTTATCAAGCATATGACACTCTTACAACTCCTTACCAGCCAACTGGTCTTGGTGATGTTGAGATTAATTATACCTTAATTGATGATAATGGTGATGAGAATCCATCAAATAACACTCTTACTCAAGGATTTGAAATTACTGAGTACTCTTGGGGTAGAGACAATGGATTCATTACTGCTGCTTTCCCAGGAGAGGGCACAGATGATTTTATTGCAGTAGCTGGATACGATATCGTATCAGATGTTACTATTTATGCTATTGACGTGGCGATTATTAATGGATACGAAGAAGGAACTGCGGGAATTGCATACTTATATGACGCAATGGATCCTGACTACCTAAGCGATGCTACTCCATCATCTGGTGGTGTACTTGTTCAAAGTGATGAGGTTGATTTAGTTGGTGGTAATGGTAACGAAGCAGGAGAGGAAGTTGCTACTTGGTATACTTTTCTGCTTGAAGAGCCATTCGAGGCGTCTGCTGGAGTCTTCTTAGCTGCTGGTTTTGAATCATACGGTGGTGCAAACCTTCAGATAGGTGAAGCTCAATTCACATATGATCAAACAGCATTTGTTTACGGTCCATTTGGATCTGGTTCTGCATACGGTTGGTATTATACAAACGAAGTTCCAATGGTTCGTTTCAACCTTGATCCAAACGCAGAAGCTGGTGTTGCTGATCTAGGAAATACTCAAGGATTTGAGATGTTTCCAAGTTTCCCTAACCCAACTAACGCAATTACAACAGTTCAATTCAACCTTAATAACGCTTCAGACGTAACGTTTGACATGCGTGATATCACCGGTAAGGTTGTTTACAGACTTGACCTTGGAACTCAAGCTCCAGGCATGAATAGCATCACCATTGATGCTTCTGAATTCGCTGCTGGTGCATACACATACACTCTAACAGTGAATGAAGAGCGAGCAACGGACCGTCTATTGATTAAGTAATAGCTATTTAATCTTATATAAAGGAGGAGGCCAATTGGTTCTCCTCCTTTTTTTTGCGTAATTTGGTTGCCTAAATAAAATCAAGACATGAAACATTTGACATTAACTTTTGGAGCACTTTGCATAGTAGCGTTTGCTTCAGCTCAACGTGTAAACGACCTGCACACATTTGAGCATAAATTATCTAAAGCATCTGTAGAAGAGCTTACATCCTCTCGTCAAGCAGGGGTTGAAGCACTTGCTAACCAACGTGGTGGCGGGACAATTCTATTTGAGGAGGACTTCTCAAACGGATTTGCTGGATCAAACGGAAATGGAGCTTGGACAGCATCTGATAATGCAAATGACAGCTCTTGGGTATATGTTGGATCTAACGGGATGGGGACATATTCCTCTGGAAATGCAACGGGTGTTGAGCACCCTGCAGGAGAATACTCTACAAACATTGGACTACTTGAATCTGAAACTGCAGATAATGGTTGGATGATTTTTGATTGTGATTACTACAATACTCCAATTTCTGAGGGTTATCAAGATATGTCGGGCTCTCTCACTAGTCCTGTTATTGATTTTTCTGCAGCATCATCTGTTATATTAAGTTGGGAACAATATTTTAGGTATTGTTGTTACTCTACCTCTCCTTTGTATGTTGAAGTAACAAATGATGGTGGGCAGTCGTGGGTCACATTTAATGGTCATGGAAATTTCATTGAGGATGCGAATACCGCTTCAGCAAATCCACTTCCAACATCACTAGATATTAGTTGTGTTGCCGCGAACAATGCAGAAGTTCAATTTAGGTTTGTATATACCGGGACAGGATATAGTCATTATTATTGGGGGATTGATGATGTTATAATTACAGCTAACCCAAATGAAGATGACTTAGAGATAGTTCAATTAACGAATGGAGACATTTATAATGTTTGGGAATATAGGGTTACTCCAATGGAACAGAGATATTCAGCTTCTGAAGGAGGTGTTTTAGCGGGGGTATTATATCGTAACAGCGGGACAAACAACCAAGAAAATGTAGATATAACTGTAGAAATACTTAATGAAGATGGTTCTACAGTTCTTAATACTGTAACTGAAACTCTAGACATTGCATATTCATTTGCGAACGCATTAGATTGCCCAGCAAACGCACAGGACACAATTTACATTCCAACAGGATGGGAACCTTCTACAACAGGAAACTATATCCTCAGAGCTACGATTGATGCCGGCGTTCAAGATGTTAATCCTGACAACAATATAATGTCTAAGTTAATTGTATTTTCAGACGATGAATATGGTCATGATGATGAAGGAGCATTAGATATAGAAACTTTTCCTAGGGAGTCAGAAGACATTCCAGGATTTTACAACCCCGCAGGAGCAGGGAATATTTATCATATGGTGAACCCTGGCTCTTTAGCATATGGTTTATTAGTTACGTTTGGACCTGATTGTGGGACAAATCCAAATGGGCAAGTTGCTGAACTTGAATTTGAAACTAGAATTTACACTGATGGTTCAACCGATGGATTATTTGAAAGTTCTTACTGGACTTTTGATCCAGATTGGGCAGGTACTACTCAATATTTAGCATTTGAAGATCCAGTTGAATTAGCTCAGGGTTCTAGTTATTTTGTTGCAGTAATTTCTGAATATGAAAGCGAAGGAGGTTTAACGATCTTAGCTCAATCGAATAGCGATACAGATTTTTCTTCAAGAGAGTTTGATCAAACCGGAGACGGAGACTTTGTTTGGTTTCCAGCCACGTTCACTCCAGCAATTAGATTGATTTTAAGCGAAAGAGTTGGTGTTGAAGAAATTGCAAGTCTTAATGGCATTAAACTTCTTCAAAACCGTCCTAATCCAGCGACAAACACAACAACTTTTGCTTTTGAATTAAGCACAAGCAAAGATGTTCAGTTTGAGATTCGAGACCTAAGCGGAAGAGTTGTAACAAGTATAGAGCGTGGAACACTTGGTGCAGGAAATCACACTATTGATTTCGATGTAAACAAGCTTTCTAGCGGGATGTACACATACTCATTAATTGCAAATGGTGTGACTGTAACTAAGAAAATGACTGTGAAATAATCAGTTAAAACTTTGATTATCAATGAAAGGCACCTCTTATGGGGTGCTTTTTTTTATTTTCATTACTTTCGCAGCATGGGACTTAAAGCATCACTTAGCAAACCATTCGCTAGAGCAGCAATGGTAGAACTTAGAATGCGTACTGCTCAACCCGGAGTAGCGCAAATAAAACAACTTAACGAAATCCTTAAATCTTCAGAAAATACAGCCTTTGGTAAGGACCATAATCTGAGAGAAGGGATGAGTCTTGCATCTTTCCAAAAGAATATACCTGTAAATGGTTACGAGGGAATAAAGAAGTACATAAATAGAGCTGTAAAAGGTGAAGAAAATGTTCTTTGGCCTGGAAAGCCGATGTATTTCTGTAAAACTTCCGGGACCACTTCTGGAGACAAGTATATTCCTATTACTGAGGACAGTTTACCGAATCATTTAAATAGTGCTAGAAATGCACTTCTAGGCCAAATTGCTGGCTCTGGAAACGCAGATTTTGTTAGTGGGAAAATGATGTTCCTCCAGGGCAGCCCAAAACTTGAACAAACAAAAGGCGGTGTTCCATTAGGTCGTCTATCTGGAATTGCCGCTCACCATGTACCAAATTATTTGCAGAGGAATAGACTTCCATCAATGGAGGCAAATACAATAGATGATTGGGAAAAGAAGGTGAAAGCGATTGTTAAAGAAACAGCAGATCAAGATCTAAGACTTATAAGCGGAATACCAACTTGGGTTCAAATGTATTTTGAGCAATTATTAAAGCACACTAAGGCTGAAACTGTTCAAGAAGTTTTCCCTAACCTAAGCTTATTTGTACATGGAGGTGCAGCGTATACCCCATATGCTGAAAGATTTAAACAGCTTCTAGGATTTGATATTGATAGAGTAGAATTGTACCCGGCATCAGAAGGTTTCCTTGCATACCAAGACAAACCAGGTGTTGAGGGAATGAGATTAAATATTGCTGATGGTATATTCTTTGAATTTATACCAGCAGATAAATTTGGAGAAAAAGACGCACCTTGTTTGACGCTAGATCAAGTAGAAATGGGTATGAATTATGCCATCATAATTACTACAAAGGCAGGTTTATATAGATATGCTATAGGCGACACCGTTAAGTTTGTTTGTGATGAACCTTATAGGGTAATTGTTACAGGTAGAACAGCCCACTATATTTCAGCATTTGGCGAGCATGTAATAGGAGAGGAGGTGGAATCATCTATAGCTGAGGTATGCGAAAAGCATGAAGTTGTAATACGAGATTTCCATTTGGCCCCAGAGGTAGCACCTAAAAAAGGGCTGCCTTATCACGAGTGGTTTATTGAATTTGAGACTAATCCCAAATCAATGAAGGATTTTTCTGCTGACTTATGTCATGCTCTTCAAGCGAGAAATTCCTACTACGCTGATTTAATTTTGGGCAAGGTTATTCATCCTGCAGTAGTTACGCAAGTAAAGAAAAATGGATTTAACAAAGCCATGGCAGCTTCAGGCAAATTGGGTGGCCAAAACAAAATCCCTCGCCTTTCAAACGATAGAACTTTCGCAGATCAGCTATGAAAATTGTCGCTTTAACAGGCGGGAGTGGTTCTGGTAAATCCACTGTATTAAACGGTTTGTTGGATCATTTTTCTGATAAAGCTTCAATATTGTCTTTGGATGACTATTACAGGCCACGAGAAGAGCTTCCTGTTGATGATAACGGGGAAACAAATTATGATGTTCCTCAGGCAATAAACCACTTAGATTTACACAGAGACATTCTGAAATTAAAATCAGGTGAAAGTGTAAGTCTTAAGACTTATACGTACAACCGTGATGCAATGATTTCAGAGGTTATTACAATAAATTCAGCACCTTGGTTAATCGTTGAGGGGTTGTTTGTGATGCATCATGACGATGTTAGAAGTTTATTCGATATTACAGCATATATAGACGCAACTCCTTCTACAAGACTAAAGAGAAGAAAGTATAGGGATGAAACGGTAAGAGGATATAGTCCAAACGAAGTACAATATCAGTGGACAAATCATGTAAGGCCAGCAGATATTAAACATATTGAGCCATGGCGAAATAAATGCGATATTGTAATCGATAATGAAAAAGATTGGGCTAAGGGTCTCAATGAACTAATCGCATTAATGGAATTATGAAAAAAGCATTTACTCTCTTTACATGTAAAACATGCCAAAAAATCTTTGATGATTTACAACCTGAAAAAAAAGGATGTGAAGTCATTAACATAAAAGTAGAGAGTATTTCAGCTGAAGATCTTGATGCAATGAAAGAAAGGGTTGGAACATATGAGGCTCTTTTTTCAAGAAGAGCGATGAAATTCAGAAGCATGGGGCTTGCAAATAAACAGTTGACAGAACAGGATTACAGAACTTTAATTTTAGAAGAATATACTTTTTTAAAAAGACCAGTTTTTTTATTTGATAATGAGGTGACAGTTGGGTCAAGGAAAGTTGAAATAGAAAGAGCGAGAAACCTACTTGGATAAGTCTTTAAAATATGCCCATCTAGCTCTATTGGCAGTAGGGTTTATTTATGCGCTCAATTATTTTATTGCCAAGGGCTTAATGCCAAACAAAATAGGCCCATCAGGATTTATTGTACTAAGAGTAATCGGTGGTGGGTTAATGTTCCTTTTATTGAGATTTTCATTAAAGATTGAAAGAGTAGATAAGAAGGATCTTATAAGACTAGCATTATGTGGCTTGACTGGTGTTGCAATTAATCAACTCTGTTTTTTCAATGGTCTCGCAATTACTAGTCCAATCCATGCATCCTTAATAATGACGACTAATCCAATTTTTGTACTTATTACTAGTGCGGTAATTCTAGGGACAGTAATTACTAGTCGAAAAATTTTAGGTATTGCTTTAGGGGGTATTGGAGCTGTGTTTTTACTCTTAAACACACCAAAATCAGTAACGACAAATGGACCAAGTTTATTAGGAGATATATTGATTTTAATCAATGCACTTTCATATGGTATTTATTTAGTTATCGTTAAACCATTGATGAGAAAATACAAGCTTATTACTATCATTTCTTGGGTTTTCATTTTCGGTGCATTTTTTGCTTTACCTTTTGGTATTAGTGAGGTTCAGGCCATAGACTGGACGAGTTTTGGTCGTGAAGAATGGGGAAGAATCTTATACGTAATTATTGGCACGACCTTTCTAGCTTATTTACTGAATATCTACGCTTTGGGATCAGTTGACCCAACGGTGGTTAGCATTTACATTTACCTTCAACCAATTATAGTAACTACATTAACTGCGGTTTGGGCTTATGGAAACATAGGGGTACCAACTATTATATGTGCTATATCCATATTTACAGGAGTCTGGTTAGTTAGTGTTCCCCAGGGATTCTTTAGATATAAAAAATAGATGTAAATTGCTGCATGGCAATTAAGAAACCCTTTAATCTAACAAAGTGGATAGAAGAAAATCGAGATCTTCTAAAACCACCTGTAGGCAATAAAAATTTATACATAGATAGCGGTGACTACATAGTTATGATAGTTGCGGGACCAAACGCTCGAAAAGATTATCATTACAATGAAACAGAAGAGTTGTTTTACCAGATAGAAGGGGATATTGTTGTCAAGACACAGCAAAATGGTAAAATGATTGAAGTCCCTATAAAGGAAGGTGAAATGTTTTTGTTACCGGCACAAATACCTCATTCACCGGTTAGATCAGCAAACTCAATAGGTTTAGTGATAGAAAGGAAACGAGAACCACACCATAAAGATGGTCTCATGTGGTATTCAGAAAAAGAAAATGCCCTTTTGTTTGAAGAGTATTTTCAATTGAATGATATTGAAAAAGATTTTCTACCAATATTTAAAAAATTCTATTCAAATAAAGAGTTAAGAACTTGTCCTATATCAGGAGAAATCATGGATGTTGACGAAAGGTTTATTTAAGATGGGTGCAACCATTTGATAATTTATACAGTTCTTTTTAGTGAGATAACACACAACACTATGAGAGACGCCTTATTAATTAGTTTTTTATTTTCTCTACCTACAATTAATTTCTTTGCGCAAACTACATGCCCATTTGATAATTTGTGTGAATCATGTATTGAAGAAGGTGGATTTTATTGTGGGGATGACCCCGAAAATTGGACATATTACTCTCCTCATGGCTGTGTCCCTCATTATTATTTAAATGATGGTTGGGAAGATTGT
>CEUK01164492.1_pt1 | contig 17780 bp, 9 predicted proteins | sample 356451 | NCBI WGS metagenome assembly CEUK01 (sample SAMEA2622843, study PRJEB7988) | marine metagenome | isolation source: saline water (ENVO:00002010), including
TGATTGCTTTCAATAGTTCAGGTCTATTAGGCCAAACTGTAAAACGCGTTGGCGTCAGAACACTTGAATTAAATACTGAAAATGATGCTTTTAAATTCATTTTAAATGGCCAACCTATCTACAGCATGGGATCCAATGTTGTCCCTTGTGATATCATTTTAAACAGGATCACCAATAAGGAGGAAAAATCAATAATTGATGCTGCAATTTCTGCAAACATGAATACCCTAAGGATTTGGGGTGGTGGATTATACGCCTCTGATTATTTCATGGATTATTGTGATGAGAAAGGAGTTTTAATTTGGCATGACTTCATGTTTGCATGTGCCATGTACCCTAGTGATGAAGATTTTCTTAAGTCGGTTAAAAATGAGGCAGAATATCAGTGTAAAAGACTACGTCATCACCCATCTTTAGCAATTTGGTGTGGCAATAACGAAGTGAGTGAAGGTTGGGAAAGATGGGGCTGGAAAGATGGATTAAGTAAAAGTGAAATAGAAGTGATTAGCTCATCTTATAACAAGGTATTTAATGAACTTTTACCAAGCGTTGTATCAGAATTTGACGATGCCCCATATTGGGAAAGCTCACCAATGCTTGGTAGAGGTGATAATAATTTCAAAAACATTGGCGATGCACATGATTGGGGGATTTGGCATGATGGTTATTCGTTTGATAGTCTATGGACTAGGGTGCCAAGGTTTATGAGTGAATATGGGTTTCAAAGCTTTCCATTGAATTCGACATTTAAATCGATTCTGAGTCATGACAGCATTTTATATTCACAAGATTTCAGGACTCATCCTGAAATTGTTGCTCATGAAAAACATCCAAGGGGGTTTGATATTATCGATGCTTACCTAGAAAAATCACATGGTGCTCTTATCTGTGATTCAATTGAATTTGGGGATTGGGCGTATTTAAGTAGAGTAATTCAGGCCGAGGGAATAGCCGAAGGAGCAATTGCAGGAAGAATAAATCAGCACCATTGTTCAGGAACTTTAGTTTGGCAACTAAACGATTGTTGGCCAGTAGCATCTTGGTCTTCAATTGATGATCATGGTAAATGGAAACTTCTGCATCATAAGCTAAAGGATGCCTTTCAACCTGTTTTATTACATGGTGATTATGTAGACCAAACTTTAAATGTTGGAATAACAGCAAATCCTGGTGTCTTTACTAGCACAGTACCGGGAACATTAATTGTCTATTTAAAAACTTTAGAAAATGAAATCTTGCATTCAGAAGTTGTAAATCTATCCGTCACTTCTGGAAAAACAACATGGATTTCTTTTGATGATTTAGTTCCGGCAGACATTGATTTGAATAACATCGTTGCACATCTCTTATGGTCAGGAGACGATGCTAGTGTTGTGCACAAAGCATCCGACAAGGTTTACTTTGTTGAACCAGGTAGCTTAAACTTAAAAAAAGGAAGCATCTTCATTAAAAGATTTGGATGGAGTGAGGATAGATATCTATTTGAAATAAGTGCTAACACCTACGTCAAGGATGTCGAACTGTATTCTCCACAAGAGGGAAATTTTAGTGAAAATGGGTTTGATCTTTTTCCAGGAGCATCTATCAGGGTTTCATTTGACACCTATGACATGAGTACTAAAAAGATGGAGGAAAAAGGTGACCCTCAGATTTTTGCTAGGTCATTAAATGATTTTGTTACTAAATAATTAGTCGGCTGCATTAACAACTATCTCGTCTACAAACAACCATGTTGGCTCAGTAGCGGCTGCGTGCCAATATGGACAAGGACCGGCATTTTCAACCACAACTTTCACATATCTACCGCTTACTCCTTTTAATGAACCTGAATTAAAATTTATAATTGTTTGTCTTTCGTCTTTTTCAAAAACCTCTTCGTTTTCTACAACAGAAACTTTTGAATATTCTTCTCCATTATCTGAAACCATAAACTTCAAAGAACGAGGGGCAAAAATCCAAGCATCTTGATACAAGTAGAAATTCATGGAGAAATTATCAATTTCTATAATTTCTGAGAGATCAATAACAACTCTTAAATCTTCACCCTGTTTGCCTTGCCAAACTCCGTCTCTAAAATCCATAGAACCAATCTTACCATCAACTAAGGCGTAATTACCCCCACCAGTGTAATATTGACTAGGTTCATATCCTAAAGAAATTTCCTTGTACAATCCGGCGTGATATGAAACAGGGAAATTTTCAGTTCTCTCCAACACTCTTCCTCTGTAGTTTATTGTAGCTACAACTTCTCCCGTTTCAGTTATCTCAATTGGTAAATTAAATGATTTTGACTCTGACTCAACACCATCTATAGTCACGAATTTAGCAGTTCCCTTTATGTATGAACCAGCTGGAGTAATGTTTGCGTACAATATGTCGTCTCCCTCATCAAGAGTTAAACTCATAGAGACAGGAACTGATTCTAAGCCATAATCGACACCAATAATTCCTAGTCTATTAACGTGAACATCAAGACGCTTAATAAATCTGTCGTAAGCGCCCTCAGCTAGTGTAATGTCTGTACCAGACCAAAGAACTTCAGCCAAACCAATTGCCCTAGGGAAAACCTTAGATTCAACTAAGTGTTGTGGAGCTCTCTCAGACCACATATTACACTCTCCTCCTATCACTCTACCGGGACCATGTGATGCTTCTTCAGGTATTGGATTAAAACTATAGATTTCTTCTAAATCAGTATTACTTAGCGGGTAGTCCAAATAACAATGAGAAGTTGGAGAAGCAATAACATCAGTTCCTAAATGAACTCCTTCTATCGCTCCATCCATACCCCTCCAACTTTGAACAGCAGCGCCTTCAGGTAGTCCTCCTTCGAGAATTTCATCCCATCCAATTATTGTTTTTCCTTTATATGCTAGGTATTCCCCAACGTGCTCAATAACCCAAGTTTGTAACTCATTCTCGTCAGCTAGCCCTTCATCTTTAATTCGCTTTTGGCATTTATCACATGAAGCCCATCTCACCTTAGGGGCTTCGTCACCACCAATATGGATTTTTGTTGAAGGGAATAATTCACATACCTCATCAAATACAGATTCTAAAAATCTCAATGTGCTATCGTTGCCTGGGCAGTAAATGTCTTTGAATACACCCCACTTATTTGCAACAAGCATTTCTTCTCCAGTACATCCTAGCCAAGGGTAAGATGCTAAAGCTGCCTGACTATGACCTGGAACTTCAATTTCAGGGATAATCTCAACGTGCCTAGCAACAGCATATTCTATAATTTCCTTAATTGTTTCTTTTGAATAAAAGCCACCATATGTTGAACCATCGGTTTCAGTTCTCCAAGCACCAACTTCGGTTAATCTTGGATAAGAGTCTATTTCCACTCTCCATCCTTGATCTTCAGTGAGGTGCCAATGGAGCACATTCATTTTGTGAATGCTTAAATTGTCAATCATTTTCTTCACAAAATCTGGCTCCATGAAGTGTCTGCAACAATCTAAAAGCAAACCTCTGTGTTCAAAATCTGGAAAATCATCAATTGACACCACAGGAAGATAAAAACCATTAGAACAACCTCCAGATTCAGCTGTCACAGGAATCATTAATCTTAGTGTTGTCCAACCCCTATAAAGACCTTTTGGTGTAGACGCTGATATTTGGATTTGGTCTTCAGCAACTTTCAAAGAATAAGTTTCATCACCTTTAATTTCATCAGAAAGTGTAAATAACAACTGAGATTTATCTGAGTCTGATTGATAAATGTGTAAACCAGCATTTTCGAACCAATCCTTAGCTAAATCCCATGAATTTGACATGAAATCTGAACCAGAAACGACAAGAGTACCGTCAGAGTAAAAGCCTATTTGGTCAGGAAAAACTTCAACTAATTGTGGCTGAGGAATAATATTGTCTACTGACCCCATTTGAGGTTTATGTTCATGCTTTGAGCGACAACTTACAATCACTACAGATATCGCAAAAAATGATAAAAGTTTATTCATCATCAATGTTCCATTTTTGTATAGCATCTGCAAGCGTTTCTACTTTTGAATAATCAACAGGATGCGTGCTTTGGTCGAACAACTCCTTACTCGGAGAATCAATTTCCAATATACTCTTTGACCTACATGATGCATGTATTGTGCTCACTCTAGCTTCTCCAAGCTTCACAACATCAACTGCTCTAACCCCTCCACTAGCTATAACTCCAAGACCCATTTCTGAGAATTCTCTAATAAGCCTTAAGCCCAAACCAGCAGCAGGCGCTCCCCCGCTTGTCAAAACCTCAAAAATACCGGCATTAATCAACTCTTTAGCAGATACAATTGGGTCAGAACTAAGGTCTAGAGATCTATGCCAAACCAAGTATTCAGACCCAACCTCATTTACGAGTCCCTCTAAAAGATCAATGTCCAAAAATCCATCTTTAGTCAATCCGCCTACAACTATTTTTTCAGCACCAGCTTCAAGACTATCTAAACCTTCAGAAATAATCAAATTACGCTCAGACGAATTGTATACAAAATGACCAGCTCTAGGTCTAATCAAGACTCTTACTGGTATGTCTAAAACTGAGCTTGCCCTTACCATTGCGGCTGACGGAGTTAATCCTCCACATTCCCAATGTGCACACAATTCAACTCTATCAGCTCCAGCTTCTAGGGCTAAGGCTACGTCAACGGGTGTGCTTGCACATATTTCTAATTGCATTACTGTAATTTATTCAAAACGAATTCAAAATCACTTGGGTGAGTTAGGTCTAAAAATTCTCCTGAAAAGGGGATCGCTCTCATAGCACCGAGATTTTCTGAATTCCAAATTCCTATAGCAATTGGCAGTTCTAATTCATTACGCTTACTCATGGGACAATTTGCAACTGCTTGTGTGAACTCTGAAAATGGTAATTTGAAGATGTTCATACTAACTCTCAATACACCATCATCCTGAATAAAGTTGGGTATTTGATTTGCATCAGGTTTTTCAACTATTTCTTCAAGAGATCCGTCATCGGACATTCTTACAACTGCGAAAGCACTTACCCTATCGTTTGGCATTCCAAGATTGGCTGAGTCATATGCAAGCATAGCGCAATCAAACTTAAAAATTTCTGAGAAAGATCCTTTTGGTGGCATGTTATCACCATTACACACAACAATGGAATGAGAATGTAAATCTTTATTCTCAGCTAAAGAAATCTGAACAGCTTGAGCTGTTCCAAGGGGTTTAGTTCTATTTGATGGAGTTGTTTGAACAGCATATCGAATATCAAATCCTTCAATTGGATTTGCATTAAAATACTCTTTAGTAAAAGTGTCATTTTCACCAATAACTACAATCACACAGTTACTTCCCTCTGATTTTATTCTTCGTATAAGAAGATCTAAAAAGGGTGTGTTTTTCCGACCTACTCTTAGCATTGCTTTAGGTCGTGAAATCAACTCCTGAGCGGTTACCTCATCCACACCAGTCACTTTCTTCATCCTACTTGATGCGCCAGCTGCTAAAATGATAACCGGATTTACTGTCTCATCTCCCCAACTTACACCATGTTCAGAAACTACGTGATAAGCCATTGTTCCATCTATTGCCTCAATTGAAGATTTAACTTTTGCAATTGTCTCATGGTCTTGAAAACCCTTGATTCTTTCAATCATTGCTAGCATACATCCACCTCCACCAGAGCCAAATATCTTAGCTCCAATTGCACCATTACTAAGAGCAGCATCACACATTAACTCAATTCTAGGTGTACTTATATCAAGCACATCTCTTAGGATTCCATGGTGCTCACTCATAAGAGGACCTAAAATATTGTCAACTTCAACCCTACCTAATTTAGAAGCTGCAATGCGTTCAATATCTCTATTTCTTATTGTTCCTTTAACTAGGCCTACATCGGTTTGGTTTAATCTTGATATATCAATCTCATCCCAATCGCCTCCGTGACTTTCTAGGATATTAAGTCTATCGAACTTGCAACGACTAAGAATCCCAATAGTATCCTTGGGTACGTTTGAATCACCGAGAATAAAATCAAAAGATGGATCTTGAAGCTCTACATATCCATCAGTGGCATTAGGATCAACTCTTAATGTACCACCAACAGCACAAGCTATTTGGTCCATATTTCCACCTGGAGCGTTGAAGTAAGTAACCTCGGCCTCAAATGCTTGATTTGCGAGTTCAATCCTTGAAGTAATGTTTCCTGACAGTCTTTGCATTGATGCTATCCAAGCAACTAATAATGCTGAAGAGCTACTACAACCTGCTTGAAATGGTACATCACTTTCTATTGTTGCATTCCACCCTTTTTTTGGAAGAAGACCTCTATCTCTTGCAAGAATCAGTGCAGCAAGTTTGTGATCCTGTAAATCATCTACAACACTATCTTCAAGAAAGTCTAAATCGTACTCTCCGTAATACTCTTCGCCTAGTTTGGGACTAGTCCAAACCACCCTTCTATCAGCTCTCTCTTCAATTTCAATTCTACATCTAAGATTTACTGCCATTACAATTGATGGCATTCCTAAATAATCTTGATGTTCTCCAAAAAGACAAACTCTTCCTGGAGCTGAGACTGTAAATTTTCTATTCACAATAGGATCCATACAGAGTAAGAATAGCAAGAAAGTCTGAAATTGAAACGTTACCAGTCCCATTGAAATCTCCTATACAATCTCCTAAACATCCGTAGTTAGAGAAAAAGAGAAGCATATCATTTAGATCAATAATTCCGTTTGGCACTAAATCCTCTAAACATTCGATAGGAGGTTCTTCAATAATTTCAGGCACATCTGTAACATCATAAACACCACAAATAGGTTCATATGTTGGGCATACCATTCGACTATTAAAACCAGAAATCACGGAAAGAGTTGTATCGTGATAGGCTTCTGAAAAGCTATGAGGAATGTGTTCTGCGTCATCCATAGTGTAAAAACAATTTTCAATTCCTAAACTATCAGCTACTTCATGCACAATTTGACTTCCATCAACATCGTCAACTGAAAGAAATAAAAACTCTATGGTTCCTGAACCATATGGAACAGTACTATCACTTGTGCCATGTGTACTTACAACAGGGACATCTCCCACTTCCATCCAAGCAGTTGTGCCAATTGCACCAGACATACTGAAAACTGAAAGAACCTCTGAAGAATATCCCATATTTCCTGACAAGCCTTCAATTCCTCCTCCTAATCCTAGTTGTTCAAGATCAATCAGGTCTAGAATTTCATCTAATTCCAGATAAGCATTATGAAGTGCGATAAATGCTCCAGCAGATGAACCTCCCAAAATAATTCTAGTAGGATCAATACCCCATGGGTTGCCATCTTCAGCATGTGTTTTCCTTAAAAATCTTGTTGCTGCTTTTCCATCGTGCACTCCTCTAAGAACAGCCTCTTGGAAGGATTCCTGTAGATTAAACCAATCATCTACACCAAGTCTGTAGCTATATGAACAGACCACATATCCCATTTTGGCAAAATCCTCACATAATGTCACAACATCAGCAAACTCGTTGTTTCCTGTAATAAAAAAACCACCATGAGCAATGAGAATTACTGGTCTGTTAGTGATGGAATCTCCTTGAGGGAGATAAATATCCATATCCAACTCAACTTCATTTCCATTTGCAGAAATGTTGGATCCATAAACTACATCCTCAATTTTTTGAAAATCATCAAAGACTAAATATCTGTACCTCGCTCCATCACACCCTTCGGCATCCTGTGCAATGACTATATTAATAGACGAAACAATGAAAAGCAGAAATGCGAAACAAGAGGAGTTTTTGATCATTGAATTACTATGCGCTTTACGCCGCTAAACTCTGAAGATGATAGTAAATAAATTCCGGGTGTCAGATGACTTACGTCATAAGATGAACGTAGGTTATTTGGAATTAGTTGCATAATATCTCGTCCATTTAAATCTTTTAAATCAATCTGTGTTCCAAGCAACTTTATATCAATTTCCAATAGAAGATTCGATGTCGCTGGATTAGGATATGCAGTTAATAAAAGCTCTCCATCTAAATCCTCAACTGCTATTACACCCATAGAACCTAATAGCCCCATAAACTCTTGATAGTAAAGATTGGCAACTCTTGCATCATGCACAACAAGTGTGTTTTCATCATTCAAGTTTTCTGCTGAAGACGACCAATTATGAGAACCTGTAATTACCGTTGGGTCAGAAAGTGGCTCAACGTGATCAACAACAGCGTATTTATGATGCAATGTTCCAGAAATTCCCTGGTGAGAATAAATATCAACTCCTGCGTCAAGCATTGTTTGGTATTCAGACCCTGTTGTATTCTCCTCTTCAATAGCACCAATTGGAGTAACAAAGAACGTTGTCTCATCAATAATAGCATCGGCTAAATCATCTCTAGTAAATGACATTACCGCAAAAAACATACTGTAGTCAGTAGTTTCAATTGTCTTTCTAATAGCCGATGTAGTACCATCTGTTGGAGAAAAATAAAGCTCAACAGGCGACCCCCCAATTATAAATTTCTTGGGTGTATTTATAACCTTATCCGGGCCAAACTTTGAGTTACTAGCATCTGCAACCATACCGTCAGACCCCCACATTTCGTTAAACTCAAGAGTATATCCTCGTGCTAAACTTTGGTCTTCCAATACTATCACGTTGTTCTTATCAGTATTTAGATTCCCCGTAGTCATATTAGTAGACCCTGTTAGCACAAAAGCTGATTCAGGATATTCCGCATCTCCAATCACCATTTTATTATGCATACCAGAACCCTCACCATCTTCTCTATATAAAACAGGAATTGAAGAATCTAAGCTTGCTATTCCAATGTTTGCATTACTTCCCTCAGCTATATATCTGATTTGAACTCCATTGGCTGCTGCAGTATTTATTGCGTCCTGAATCCCAGAGTTATTGAGGTTATAAAATGCAAGATCAAGTGTGTGTTGTGCTGAAGTAATCCAAGATGCAATTGTGTCATTTGTATTTGTGCCCAAAGACATAGCTAATTCATCTGTTGCAACTGAGTGGTCAACAGCTCCAGTAAAATATGCATGAATATTTCCTGAAGAGCTTGAAACTGTTGCGTAAACTCGAATAGGTGAAATCACCTCTTCACCTGATGTTCCTGAAATAACTCTTGCGTAGTAAAGAACACCCGACTCCAATCCAGTTAAAGAAACAGTGTGGTTAGTTGAAAATACTCCACCATCAGTTGTGTTTCCTAATGCTGTAGTATTTCCCCACTCTACAATTGATGTCCCTTCGATATCTGTTGTCCAGCTAAGGTCGAAAGAATTATTTGTAATGTTGGTTTGGTCTACATCAGAAGTAAGACAAATACCAGCTGTGGTTATCATATCAGAAGCTCCTCTTGGAAGAAGCTGGTAACCTCCAAATCCATCGAAAGAGAATTGGGAACAAATTCCTCGAAGGTTCATCTCACAGCCGTTTAAAGTAGTTCCTACAAGTGAATTTGATGTGCGTACATAAATCACCCCAGTCTCTCCACCTGAGTTAAAAGAGTAAGTACTGTTGCCCTCTATGATTTGGCCTCCTGCGTCAAAAGTTGTTGCTGGAATTTCGACAATTTCTCCCTCATAGCTTTCAGCAAGTTGGTTTGGAGTAATAATCTGTGGTTCGGGAAGAGCATTGCCAGAACTAAGTAACACAACTGCGCTCAAGTTGGGCCCTACCTCTAAAAGACCATTGTATTCGCTTATCTCACCAGTGATTGAAATTTCGTCGCCAGGGTTTGGCTCAAAAGTCCAATCAGACCAATCTGCGCCAGGATAAAGTGCAATACCTGCTGATGCGTCTTGTAAATAACGAACCGACCCTAGGTCTGCTCCGCTTGTAATTATTCCCGAGACTGTAACAACTTGTCCTACTAAGTAGTTACTACGAGCATCTTGAATATCTGTTTGTGCTGACATACCTATGCATGCATTGCAAAGGAGTGCTAAAAGTGTATATCTGAAAATTTTCATTCTTTATAGGGTCTATTTTGGAGTCCTTTTAATTCAAGTACAGCACTCAAGCGTACCATACGCGGAGGGCCTAAGAATACTTCTGCACGTCCACTTCCACCATCAAATCCATAGCCGTTGGAAGCATATTGTGAGTTGTTGGTTGCATCTGAAATATACAAAGCATCGAGAGCATTGATTACACTTAATCGAAGGAGTAAACTTACGTTATCTGCTATATCAAAGGATGTACCAGCATTGAAATTTAAAAGAGAATAGGCTGGAGTAATCCAAACATCTTTAGGTTCACCTTCAGTTATGACGTCACCTGGTGAAAATTGGGCGTAATGTTGCCAAAAGAAAGTGTTTCGAATGGAGAAATATGTTCCACGTTTTGGTGAGTAACGGCAAGACAAAGAAATTTGACGTTGGGCAGCATCACCAACTTTGACTCCGTCCAAATTGACTAAAGTGTCGGCGATAGCACCATCATCCAATCGTGTAATGAATGCGTTAGTGTTGCTATTTATCAACTCCACACTTTCGTTACTAGTCCAGCGCCAATTGCCTAAAGAAACCACACCCTGGATGTTAAATTTCTTGGTTGGATCGTAGGAGAAATCCCACTCGATGCCCGAGTGTACAGCATCCGCGTTGAGTAAGGTATAGCCTAGGTTTCGATCCACATCATCAATTACTGAAGCTGCAACCTCGCCCCACTCATCGGCACTTACGTTGCTCTCAGCGAGCTCTATCATTAATTCACGACCGGCTACAGTGGAGGTATCTGCGTACACAGATAGGTTTGCATCCTGCCATAGTCCTGATACGCCGTAGAATCGATTCACTGGCTTATTCTCCCAACCTGTACGATATGCATTGATGTTGGATGCAAACTTACCTCGGGCGTATTTCAAACCGGCCTCAACAGCCTTAACGTACTGGTTCTCGTATCCGTCAATAACGTCGTTGTTGATGTCAAACACCGAATTGAAGAGGGGCGCCCGGTTTAAGTACCCAACATTAGTATAAGCATTGAACCATTCATTAAAGTTGTAGGACCCTCCTGCCTTGATGGTCGCGCTGTTTAGATTCTCCCAATCTGTAGTATAGTTGGTCAAATTTGGGTGATCAGATGTAAGGAAATTTGTGTCAATCTGCCAATTAGTCTCACCCAAGACTCTAAATTCATCAGTTGAACGAACCTCATAGGTGGTGTCATTAATGGTAACTACATTGGGACGAAAGTAATCAATGGCACGGTACCAACTTTTAGCTCCCGATACATTGATGAATGCAGAGTAGTTGTACTTATCAAGTTCTAGCTGTAGGTACGAACCTCCCCAAACTACTTGACCATCATCGTGGTAATAGTACTTATCTCCTCTACGAAGAGGGGTATCGAAATCTGAGTTTTGGTCTCGCATATCATCAGGCGCGACATAGTAATCAGCTCCAAACATATCACCTATGGTTCGGTAGTGACTACCAGTGTAGTGTCGCGCATCCACACCAGCGCTAAAAGTAAGATGATCAGTCAGTGAAGAATTGAAGTTGGATAACGCCCCAAACCAGCGGTGGTCGTTATGGGCGATTCGTATGAAGTGAGAGCCTTTACGCTCTCCATTCTCATCAACATTCAGTCCGTTGGGACCAAATTCAAACAGCTGATGCGAATCCCAAGTTCCTTGTAAATCCAAAGTCCCATCCGAGAGTCGCCCACCGGGTGTGCTAGACAAGGCTTCTCCTCCTCCGCTTCCGAAACTTGCATATGCTGTGGTAGTGAGTGTGGACTTTTCCGATAAGCTCCAGACATCACGAATCGTAACAATTGGTTTGAAGTATTGGTTCTGTCGTGGATTGTAGCGACGAATATCTCCGTATGTAGTGTCAACCTGGCCTGTCTGTTCATTAAAGTTATAGTAGACTTCTTGGTAATTGACTATGAACTCATTGAAGCTTCTGCCTCGGTTTACTATAGCTGTTTCAGACAAGCCATCCAACATTTCTTGGTACTGAAAGTTTGCTTCCTCACCCTCCTCGCCTATCAAATGTTGTGCAAGGTTTGTGTCGTATTCATACACTTGCATTTGGTATGAGCGTTGACCATGCCTTTGAGGGGCCCCAAAAGTCGTGAATGATAAGTTGTGATCCCCAATTGTCTTTCTTCCTTTGAGATAATATGCAAACGCCTCCGATTCAAGACCGTCTACAAATCCTTTGTTGGTTTTGTATGACCCCACAAAGTGTAAGAATCCCTTTTCTTGGCTTCCAAACACACCGCTTAAGCTATTACGATAATACCCGTAAGCACCAATTTCAGTTTGATAATTAATTGATCCATTGGCGGACTCATCCCCGCCAGTCAAAATGTTTATGGTACCACCCACAGAAGGGATGGCAAGTTTACTTGCGCCTAGGCCTCGCTGTACTTGTGTAGTTCGAACAACAAGATCTAATCCAGCCCAATTACTCCAATATACCCAACCATTTTCCATATCATTCATAGGTACTCCGTCCACCATGACCGCGAGGTTGGTTTGGTCAAATCCACGAATAGTGACACGAGCATCGCCGTCACCTCCTCCTTGCTGTGTCGCGTATACTCCAGGAGTCGTATTTAAGACGAGCGGCAAGTCTCGGCCGGCTAGTTCTTCTTGGATTTGGGTAGGCAAAACGTTTGTATAAGCAACCGGAGTCTTCCTAGAAATTACAACATCAGCGGAAACTACCGCCTCTTCCATGGTAAGAGTCTCCATACGAAATCGCTCAGAGGTTGAAGAACCATCACAAGTAACCTGTCTTACTTTTTTGGCGTACCCGATGTAAGATACTTCCAGTGTTGCCACACCTTTAGGAACAGGCATAGAAAACAATCCATCCAAATCGGTTGCCACCACTATGTTACCTGATTTGACATAGGCCCCAATTAGGGGGTCACCAGTCAGTGCATCTTCAATAACACCATTAATGGTACATAACTGCGAATTCGCTGATGTCGCTAATACCCAAAATACCAACACGAAAAACTTGTGTGACTTCAACTCAAACATATGAGTCCTTACTTTAACACAATACGACGGGTCGTGCGAGCTCCAGTTTCGAGCACCACTTCCATTATATAGAGTCCGGAAATTGTTGCACCCATGCTTATTTCAGCCACTTGAAATCCGTTGATAAATTTATGATTAATCTTCTGACCAGCGAGGTTGTAGATCACCACTTCACGAATTTCTGATTCAGAAGTCACCCAAATCACATCATCAGATATAGGATTAGGGTAAACTTTCACGTTCACTACATGCTCTATTTCATTTATATCGGTAGTTCCACACTCACATGTGTGCGATCCCAAGTTTAGGAACACACTATCCAAGGAATAACTCAATGAGTCACTAGACCAGAGGATTCCGTCCCACTCATCCACCACTAGGTAGTCGTTCAACGCATCGATGTCTCCGTATGTTACGCTTGTCTTGCGAATCAGAGTGTGGTTTTGGGTCATACCTGCCCATCCAGTTTCGCCTGGATCCTCACCAATTTTCCCAAAGATGTCGATGGGAGTGTTAGTCGATATTTTGCGAAGTACCATAGCATCGTTACCATTGAAGTACATGGCATTGTTTTCTTCATAAACAGGGCAGACCCACAAGTCAGCTGCCTCTGCTAGCTCATCCCATACGGGTGCCTCAAAGTCTACGCCATCAGGGTCTTGCTTATCCAACACAACAACAACAACGCTGTTTGGTTGAAGCGTACCTGAGAGTTCCACTTTCTGGTTGTCAAGAGCAGAATTCGACCCGTTAGAGTAGCGCTCTAGTCGGTAATCAGTTAAGTCCACAACATCGTTTGTGGGATTGTAAATCTCAATAGCCTTGTTATTACTCCAGCCTTCTATATACTCGGAGATGAATAATTCACTACAAGGAGTAGACTGCCCAAATGATGTCGAGCCTAGGAAGATAATTGATAGGTTTAAAAGTAATGTTTGACGCATAATTGTTGCTTAAGAGTTATTAGTCTTCAAAGTTACAAGTTAAGTGTATCTTTATGTCGATGAAAATGAATTTTTCCTCATATAAATTTCTAGCAGTTGGCACAGTAGTTTCAGCCTGTATCTCATTGATGTTTTTCAATATTGACACAGAAGATACAAAGGACCCATTTAAAAAGCTAAAACCATGGGAGGCTGCTAATTATAAGTGGTCATATCCTGATGAAGTGTGGGATGCATACGAGGCTGATGAAGCTCTCGATTTAGTCAGAAAGCATTTTGAGGATATGGAAGCTAATGGAGTTGAGAGATACATTGGTGGAGAATGGAGGTTAGAGGGGCCATCTAATATTGGAGGTCGTTTCAACACGGTTGCTGTTGATCCATTTAACTCGGATGTTATCCTTGCTGGATCTTGTGCAGGAGGGCTATTTAAGACAGACGATGGAGGTGAGAATTGGTGGCCAGTAACTGATGATTTTGCTTGGATGGCAATGGGATCTATTGCTTTTGACCAAAGTCAAGAGGGATTAGTTTACCTAGGTACAGGAGATCCACAAATAAGCAGTCACCCTAGGTTGGGTAGCGGCGTTTGGAAATCAACAGATAGTGGAGATAGCTGGGAACATTTGGGATTAGATAGTGCTAGAATAGTGAGTAAAATGTTAGTCTTAGAAGACAATCCTGAAATCTTAATGGCTGGCACAATGGGAAATCCAGCTATACAAGGTCCTGATAGAGGATTATACAGAAGTACCGATGCAGGCCAAACATGGAATCAAGTTTTACTACCATCTGATTCAGCAGGTATAAATGACCTTGCATACTATCCTGAAACCGGGATCATGATAGCAGCTGGCTGGAATAGATTGAGGAATTCTACAAATAGCCTTGTCACTGGTCCAGAATCTAAACTATATCGATCTGAAGACCAGGGAGAAACATGGGATCAAATCGAAAATCCATGGGGTAATGAAGATCGTTGCAGAATTGGATTAGATGAAATTGACGGAATATTCTACGCTCTTGTAGTAGGTCTTGATATGCAACTTGACAACATATACAAAAGTGTAGATAGTGGGGTTTCTTGGGATCCAATTATACCAGAAGAGAGCAGCCCCGTTAATGCCTTGGGTGGATTTGGGTGGTACTTCTCAAGAGTAAGAGTCAATCCATGGAATCAGGACGATATCACTATTCTAGGTGTAGACTTATGGAATACTACAGATGGTGGTGAGACTTGGGATCACATGGCTCCTCAATGGTCAGAATATATTGTTCATGCTGATAAGCACGATATGCAGTGGATTGGACCTGAGGCGTGTATTATCGCTACAGACGGTGGCTTGTATAAGACTGAGGACCATGGCCAAACATGGGAGGACATTGAAGACATTCCCAATTCACAGTTTTATAGGGTAACTGTAAATCCTCACTATCCTGGTAGGTACACTGGAGGTGCTCAGGACAATGGTACAACTTCAGGTTCGTACGAAGATTTAACAGGATGGAATAGAGATAGAGGTGGAGATGGGTTTACTCCAATTTTCCATCCTGATGAGCCAAACTTCAGGATTGCCACAGTGCAGTATGCGAATTTTGCATATTCCCTAGATCCTCAAGCAGAAATCTGGTATGATTGGACTACAATCACTGACACAGATTACGACGATAGAAATGGTTGGGATTCTCCTATAATGCTACATCCTGCTAATCCATCAGATATGTGGACTGGGACTCAAAGAGTATGGAAGATGGAGGGTGGTCCTTGGGGCGAATGGGTAGACATGAGTCCGGATTTAACCTATAATATTGAGCCTGCGCTTAGCTACAGAGTTATTTCAGCAATTGCAGGTTCGCCTTTTGACGAAGATGTACTAGCTGTAGGAACTTCTGATGGTAGAGTTTGGTATACCGATGATGGTGGAGATAATTGGATTGAAATGCCATATGGATTACCGGACAGATATGTAACAGACATTTACTTTGACCCATTCAATGAGGATTCTATTTTCTGTACTGTCAGTGGTTACAAGGATTACGCATACACACCTCACGTATTAAAAGCTGAAATTGGTGGAACTTGGGAGAGCATTTCTGGAGACCTTCCTGAACACCCAATGAATTCAATAGTTGCTCTTAATGAGAGCACTTGGGCTGTTGCGTCAGATGCTGGCGTGTTTGCCACATTAAATTACGGAACCAATTGGGAAAGACTAGGCAGCATGCCTTGGATTCCAGTATTTGATCTTGAAGTCGATAATGAGATGAATAGACTTGTAGCAGGAACATTTGCTAGATCGATTCAAAGTTTCCCAACTGATTCAATATTAGCCGGAAATCCTCCTGTTCAAGACTTTACTTGTATAGAAGATATTGTAGTAAATGGAATTATTGATACAAATGACATCCTGATGATTTTGAGTCAATATGGATGTCAAAGCGGATGTGCTGCTGACATAAATGGTGATGGAGCAGTGACTACATCTGATGTACTTGTACTTCTTGCTGTCTATGGTCAGCCTTGTTAGGCTAGTCCTAAATCTATTCAGACTTTTTTGGTAATAGATGCATATACTAAGTCGCATCTGTGTTCTAGTAGTTACCCGAAAAGTTTGGCCTCCAGACCAAAAGCAGGGTCAATAGTATTCCAATGAACTTTATTCATGTGGTGACTAGGCCTAACTCTAGCGTATTAATCCCTCTACTATAATTTCAAGATCAAACTTGAGGTTGACTCTTTCATCTTTATCTACATCAAAATGGGCAAACATCTTTCCAACCACCTTATAAACTAGGTTTTTTCATCAAAAGGAAGACTTCTTGTGACATCCCACCCAAGAGCTAAGAATATCATCAATAAATTCAGGATGAACCTCCCTCATCAGTCAGTTTTAGTAGACGATTCTAGCATGCGATTCAGCTCCGCTAGCTCTTCAGGTTTGAAATCTCTCCAAGTTCCCTCAGGCATATCAAGATGAATATTCATTATTCGAATTCTTTTGAGCCTCTTCACCTCGTATCCCAAATACTCACACATCCTTCTAATCTGTCTATTGAGTCCTTGAGTTAAGATTATTCTAAACTCCCTATCTCCTGTCTGCTCAACAAAACAAGGATTTGTTACAGTCTCTAAAATTGGAACTCCGTTGCTCATATCTCGAATGAAATTACCCTGAATGGAGCGATTCAACTTGACTAAATATTCCTTCTCGTGATTGTTTTTGGCCCTAAGAATCTTATTTACAATATCCCCATCATTGGTAAGAAAAATAAGCCCTTCACTTGGCTTATCCAACCTTCCAATTGGGAAAATTCGAGATGGATAACCAATGTATTCGATAATATTATCCTTCTCTCTTTTTTTGTCTGTCGTGCAAACAACACCAACAGGCTTGTGGAATGCCAAATAAACCAATTCTTCAACACCCCTTTTTATAAGCTTACCTTCTACCCTCACCTCGTCTCCTTCTTCAACTTTTGTGCCCATTTCAGGCACCTCTCCATTAATTGTCACTTTCCCAGCAGCTATAAGCTTATCAGCAGCTCTACGCGAACAATAACCCGCTTCACTTAAAAACTTATTAATTCTCGTAGACATAATTCAAAGTTACGTGCAACCAATTTTAGTTTAATGCGTATTAAATAATAACTGCCTGCAATTAGCAACTTGCATGAAGATTGAAACCTTTTTCTATCTTTATAGATCGTAATGTTCCTAAGAAAGCATATCTTAATATTAACTCTAGTTTTATTGCCAAAAATTAGTGTTAGTCAGTGTGAACAATCTATCAATCTTAACGCATCTTTATCAGGAGGGCAGTCAGAGGAGGTATTTGTTGAGTTAA
>CEUK01186593.1_pt1 | contig 17759 bp, 11 predicted proteins | sample 356451 | NCBI WGS metagenome assembly CEUK01 (sample SAMEA2622843, study PRJEB7988) | marine metagenome | isolation source: saline water (ENVO:00002010), including
AATGAATTTAAATAGTTATGCTATTTTTTCAAAGTTTCAAGAAAATCAAAATAAAGTTTTATTAAAAAGTTCACTTTATAGTTTTGGGTATTTAGCTGGAATGGAAATGCTTGATGGCTTTTCAAAAGAATGGGGATTTTCTTGGTATGACATTATATCAAATGGAATTGGAACTGGATTATTTGCTTTCCAACAAAAAAAATGGGGTAAAAATAGATTTGATATTAAATTTTCTAGTCATTTAACACCTTATGCTAATTGTAGACCAAATGTACTTGGAAGTTCTAAACTTGAAAGAATTTTTAAAGATTACAATGGACAAACCTATTGGTTAACTGTTGACTTAAGTAAATTTATTAAAAAAGATATCACAGCTATAAAATGGCTCAATTTAGCTTTAGGCTACAGTGTGGATGGATTAACTGGTGCTTATGAAAACCCTTATCCATCTCAATACGGTCATGATTGTAATGAATATCAAAGAAAAAGTAAGTTTTTATTAAGTTTTGATATCAACTTAAGAAACATAAATACTAAGAATAAAATTTTAAAATCTATATTATCTCCATTTTCAGTAATTAAAATTCCTTTTCCTACACTTCAAATAATGAAGAATGAAACTAAATATTATTGGCTTTATTTCTAAAAATTTTTAATTATTTTTTACTTAACTTAACATTATAAATATAAATTACATGACACAAGAAATTTTTTCTTCTTTAGGAACCCTATTAATGCTTATTATTCTTCAAGCTGTTCTGGGGTTTGATAATTTGTTATATATAGCACTGGAGTCAAAAAAAGCCCCTCAAGATAAACAAAGTATAGTTCGTAAAACCGGTATTGGTATTGCTATATTTTTTCGACTTTTATTGCTCTTATTTCTTATAAAACTTATTGAAAAGTTTGAACATCCGTTTATTGACAGAGATTATGAATTTATATCACTAAAAATGAATCTTGAGAGTTTAATCATTTTATTAGGAGGAGTATTTATTTTATATACATCTATTAAAGAAATTTGGCACATGTTAAGTTACGAAGATAATATAGAAGTTAAAACTTCAAATAGTGCTGCAAAATCAATATTTATGATTGTTTTAATGAACCTGGTATTTTCTTTTGACTCTATTCTTAGCGCAATGGCTTTAACTGAAAATAATTATCTTATTGCTATTGCCATAATAATTGGTGGCATTTTAATGATCTTTGCAGCCAATAAAGTAGCTGAGTTTTTACAAAAAAATAGAATGTATGAAGTATTAGGCTTATTTATTTTATTTCTTGTTGGAATAATGCTAATATCAGATGGAGGAGCCAAAGCTGAAATGGTCATAATGAATCACCCAATAACAGCTATGAGCAAATCAACATTTTATTTTATTCTTGTCATTTTAATCCTTATTGATGTGGTTCAAACAAAGTATCAAAAAAACATTTTAAAAAGATCTGGACAAAAAAAAGAAATAAATAATTATTAATAAATTGAAATTATTATCAACTTACATATTAATCTTTTTTAGTTCTTCTCTATTTTCCCAGCAAGCGGGCTATAAATTTTTAGAAAATAAAAATCAGTGGCCAGAAAATGTTAATTATAAAGCTGAACTTAAAAACGGAGAACTTTATTTAGAAAAAAATGGTTTTTTATTTAATTTCTATGATGAGAAATTAATGAATAATTTAATTTCAAATCATTACGACAAATCAAAACTTCCTAAAAACCCAGAAATAAAACAGCATTCATATAGAGTTAATTTTCTAAACATGAATTCAAACTGTAAATTTATTCATAGTCAACCAACAAAAGAGTATTACAACTATTTTATAGGAAATAATGCTTCTAAATGGGCAAATAACGTAAGGGGTTATCATGAAATTATTTATAACGATTTATATGAAGGGATTGACTTAAAATTGTATTCAAAATACTTCAACCTAAAATATGACCTAATAATTAAACCTGGAATAAATCCTAAAATCATAAAGTTTAAATATGAAGGTGTTAAAGATATATCGTTAAAAAAAGGCAGAATTCATATTCAAACCAGTGTAAATCAAATTATTGAAAATGAACCTTTTGCATACCAATTTATTAATAATAAAAAGATAAAAGTAAATTGTAATTACAAACTAAAGGGCAATATTATTTCTTATGTTTTTCCTAATGGATACAATAAAAAATATCCTTTAATTATTGACCCTACGTTAATTTTTTCAACTTTCTCAGGTTCATTTTCAAACAATTTTGGTTATTCCGCTACCTTTGACTCTAAAGGGTTTCTATATTCTGGAAGTAGTGTCTTTGGAAACCAATATCCAACAACACTAGGAGCATATAACACTTCTTGGAATGGAGGAGTTGTAGATATTGGGATTTCAAAATTTGACACATCTGGAACATTTCTAATATATTCTACATATTTAGGAGGAAGTAACGATGAGCTTCCTCATAGTTTAATTGTAAACAGCTTTGATGAATTGTTTATTTTAGGAACAACTAGCTCAACTGATTTTTCTACTACACCTTCTGCATATGACACAAGCTACAATGGTGGTATTCCAAATAATTTGTCAAATGGCCTTGGAGTAAACTATTCGAATGGTTCTGACATATTTGTTTCTCATTTGAGTACAGATGGATCGAATTTAATAGGATCTACTTTTATTGGTGGATCTGGAAATGACGGGCTAAATTCTACAAGTGATATTGCATCAAACAACATACTCAGGTATAATTATGCAGACGAAATAAGAGGAGAAATTGAAATTGACAACAACAATAACATTTATATTGCCAGCTGTACCCAATCAACCGATTTTCCAGTATCCCCAAATGCATTTCAAAGCAATTATGGTGGTGGAGACATTGATGGCTGCATTATTAAATTAGATAATAACCTAGAAAATATTATTTGGAGCAGTTATTTAGGTGGAGATTTTCACGATGCTATATATTCTCTTGCCTTAGACCCTAATGAGGATATATATGTTACTGGAGGTACTTCATCATCCACATTCCCTATTTCTGTAAATGCTTTACAAATAAACAACCAGGGAGGAAGATCAGATGGTTTTGTTTCACAAATATCATCAAATGGCCAGCAAATTTTAAATTCAACTTATTTTGGATCATCTTCTTATGATCAAAGCTACTTTGTTGAAACCGATAGAAATGGGAATGTATACTTATTAGGACAAACAGAAATTCAAGATACTACATTCATTAAAAATGTTGGATGGAGCATTCCTGGAAGTGGCCAATTCATAAGTAAATTATCACCAAATCTTGATAGTATATCATATTCTACCGTATTTGGCTCTGGAAATGGCATTAACATTTCACCAACTGCTTTTTTAGTTGATTTGTGCAACAAAATGTATCTTGCTGGTTGGGGAGGAAGTGTCAATAACTTAGGAATTCTGGACAATAATGCTGGAAATACCAACAACATGCCAATCACATCTGATGCTTTTCAAAGTTCTACAGATGGAAGCGATTTTTATATTATGGTACTAGAGGATGATGCTTCTGGAATTGTTTATGGATCTTATTTTGGAGGTGGCACTTCTTCAGAACACGTTGATGGCGGAACATCAAGATTTGATAGAAAAGGAAAGGTTTATCAAGCTGTTTGTGCTGGTTGTGGTGGAATTTCTGACTTACCAATTCAGCCTTCAGGAGCTGTTTCCTCAACAAACAACAGCAATTGCAATCTAGGTGTATTTAAAATGGAATTTGACCTTCCATTTGTTCTAGCTGATTTTGATACACCTCCATTAGGGTGTGAACCTTTCACTCATAATTTTAACAATACTAGTGTTTCTCAAAATAACAGTATTTTCCAATGGGATTTTGGAGACGGAAACACAAGCAACATTGCTAATCCAACTCATACATTTGCTCAATCAGGTACATATATGGTTCAATTAATTGTTAGCGACACCGCTTCTTGTAATTTTGGAGACACCATTTCAAAAGAAATTTTTGTTATGGGCGACACATCATACACACTACAAACATTAGAAATTTGTCCAGGAGAGTCACAACAAATAGGATTTTTACCTAATTCTGATCCTAATATTACATACAGTTGGTCCCCATCTATTGCTTTAAGCAACGACAGTATCTCAAACCCATTTTCTACTGCTTTAAACACCACAAATTATTCTTTATTCATTTCTAATGGAATTTGCATTGACACTGCTTTTCAAACCGTTCAAGTAAACACTCCACTTCTAAATATTCCAAATGACACCGTATTATGTGACGGAAGCGGTTCCTTAACTATTTTAGCAAATTCATATGGAACATCTAATGAATTTATTTGGTCTTTAAATTCTCTTTTTAATGACACCATTAATTCAAATCTAAGCGATTCCATTCTAACGGTTTCACCAAATATAACAACATCATACTATATTCAAACCAATAATAATGGATGCTATATTTCTGACACAATTACAGTAGAGATTTCAATAGGAGGTTTATTTGTATCAACCGACACAATTCAATGCTTAGGCGATTCTATTTTAGCCATTGCTGAAACAATATCAAATATTGATTCAATTGATATCGAATTTTCTCCACAAATTTATGCAATAAGTTCAATATACAACGACTCTGTTTGGTTCAGCCTTTTAAACAATACATACATATCAGCAACTGGATTTGACCCATCTACAGGATGTGTTCAAAAAGATTCCATATGGGTAATTGTAGATTCATTACCAATACTAACGCCCTCTGTTTCAGCAGATTATTTAGTGATTTCACCTGGCAATACAACTACTTTATATGTAATACCAAATGGATATAATTATATATGGAGTCCATCAACCTCACTTGATAATTTCACAAATCAGAATCCAATAGCAAGTCCATTAACCAACACTACCTATCATGTTATAATATCCAATGGCCATTGTGAAAAAAACGATTCTATTACAATATTAGTTAATGAACTAATATGTGAACCTCCCGAAATATTTATTCCAAATGCGTTTAGCCCTAATGGAGATAACTATAACGAAATTTTGAAAGTTAGAGGAAACTATATATCTCCAGAAAATTTTGTATTAAGAATTTTTGATCGATTAGGAAATTTAGTTTTTGAAACTGAAAACCCGAATGATGGTTGGGATGGATATTACAATGACAAACCATGCGACCCTGGAGTTTTTGTTTACTACCTAAATCTTGATTGCATAGACGGGCAAAGCTATTTTAAGAAAGGAAATATAACATTGTTAAAGTAATGAAATTCAGTGTTTTAAATATTTTTATATTAATAATAACTTTAATTAAAGTAGATTTTTACATTTCTCAAGATTTTCACTATTCAATGATTGAAATGTCCCCATTAAACTTAAACCCTGCCTTAACCGGCTGGTATGGATCTGATGCCAGAATTTCTGCTCATCAAAGGTCACAATGGGGGTCCGTATCCGTACCATTTAACACCATGAGTTTTTCTGTAGACTCAAAAAATAAAAGAATACCATTAGGACTTCAAATTAATCAAGATAAAGCTGGGGATTCAAAATTTAACACCTTTCAAGCAAACATAAGTTCTGCATATTCCTTTTATGGAGATACCATACAAAATATAAGATTCGGTATCCAAATGGGCTTAACCAACAGAAGTTTCGATATTAATCCATTGTCTTTTGATGCTCAATACAATGGATTAAATTACGATTCAAACTTACCCAATATGGAAACCATTAGTAATAATTCTAATTTATATCCAAACATTAATTTAGGATTATTATATAGTAGGCTTTTTAGAAAGAATCAAAAACTAACAACAAATTTTGCTTTTTTTAATCTAAACAGAAGTAACCAAAGTTTTTTTGGAGAAACATCTCCATTAGATGTAAAATTCATTTCTAGAATTGAATATGAAATTCAATTGAAAAAATTTATTGGAATTAAACCAAGTATTCTATTTCTAAAACAAGGTGCTCATAAAGAATTGGTAGTTGGTTTTGAGGGCACCTACACATCAACTTCCTTTATGGAGTTCAAAAGAAGTTATTGGGCAAGTGTGTATTACAGAAATCATGATGCTCTATTCATATCTACAGGCATACTTCATGACCAATGGAAATTAGGAATAAGTTATGACATTAACTTATCAAAGTTAATTCCTGCTTCTAGACATAGAGGAGGATTTGAAATAGGTTTAATATATTTTTTCAAAAGAAAACTAAATCTTGAAAGCCCATTGCTTATATGCCCAGATTATTTATAAATAAAATCCAATTTATGACATTGTTTATGTTGTTTTCAATTTATTCAATTGGACAACATACCGAGTTACTAAAATCAAAAGGAATAGAACTAATTAATAATGGAAATTACTACAAAGCACTTCCCTATTTAAAAGAAGCGATTAAAATTGACTCATCAATAGCAGATTTACATTTTTACTACGCTTTGTCTCTAATGAAAGTTCACGATTATAACCAATCTATTAAGGAGTTTAAAAAAGTAATAAGTCTTGACCCAAAAGGATTAAAGCACCCTAATGCAAGTTACCATTTAGCTGAAATACTTGATTTAAAAGGCAATTATAAAGATGCTATGTTCTATTGGAAAAAAACAAAATCCAATTATGGAAGCACACCTGAAAGTTTTATATATAAAAAATCAGTAAGAGAGATAAATTCAAATTTATTTGCGATAAGACACAAAAACAAATTTGACAAAAACACCAAAATTGCTCACTTAAATGACAGTGTAAATGGCTCAGATGCAGATTTTGCAGGTTTTGAAAATAACAAAGAATTTTTCTATAGCTCATTCAAGAATAAAGGAAAACAAGCACTTATTTTTAAAAAAGATAACAGTACATACTCACCAATAGATACTATAATAAATGACTTCAATCACCATAATGCAAATGGTACATTTACTAAAGATGGAAAACATTTTTTCTTTTCAAGGTGTGACGATTACAATCATTGTTTTATAATGTATTCTAAAAGAAATGGAAATAAATGGACAGAACCAGCCAAAGTAGGCCGAGAAATAAATAAAACAAATTTTAATGCCACTCACCCAAGTGTTGGAGAATTAAGTGGGAAAAAAGTTTTATTCTTTTCTGCAAATTACAGTTTTGGCAAGGGCAAAATGGACATTTGGTATGCCCCTATTTTTGATGACATTACATTTGGTAATGCCGTGAATCTAGGAAAAAAAATAAATTCAATTGATGATGAAATAACACCATTTTTTCATGAAAAATCACAAAACCTATATTTTAGTTCTAAATGGCATAATGGTTTTGGGGGCTATGATGTATTTTACTCCCATTGGAATGGAACAAATTTTGAAAACCCAGTCAATCTTGAAAAACCAATAAATTCATCTTGGAATGATGTATATTTTTGGATGAGTGAAAATTCAAATTATGGTTACTTAACATCAAATAGAGATGGAGCAAATTTCGATAGTATCCCACACTGCTGTTCCGACATATGGAAATTTAAATCAAAACAGCCTTTGGCAAGTGAAATTAAAATTAGTTCAAAAGAAATATTTAAAAAACGAACTGGTATTACACTTCCTTTAGCATTGTATTTTCATAACGACCAACCTTCACCAAAGAGCTTAGATACAGTTGTATCCCAAACTTATCCAGAGACATATCATCAATACGTCAATTTAAAATCCACATACATTAAAGAGTATACTAAATCATTGAAAAACAATGAAAAAACTATAGCTGAAAATGAAATAAATGACTTTTTTGATCACTATGTTACTGGTGGACTTGATAGACTTAATTTATTTAAAAAACAACTAAAACCCTTACTTAGGGAGTATGAAACAATTGAAATAACAATCAAAGGATTTGCTAGTCCATTAGCTAAAAGTGACTACAACACCAATCTTTCAAAAAGAAGAATACATTCTTTAATTAAATACTTTGAAAAAACTGATAATCAGTACTTTAAAGAATATATAGAAAGTGGAAAATTAATAATACACTCCGCTCCTTTCGGAGAAGTAAAAGCCAATTCAAATGCAAGTGATGACTTAAAAAATAAACGAAAATCTATTTACAGTCCTGAAGCTGCTTTGGAAAGAAGAATAGAGATTCAAGAAGTAATCTTTAAGTAATTTACATTTTAATTAAACAAAAAAAATATTTAGTTTTTTTTAAATAATTTTAAATAAAAAAAGTTGAAATGTTTCCAACAATTGATTTAGAAAAACAACTCATTAAAGAAAAAAATAAAACTGAGAACAATGTTTTAAATTTTGCTTCAGATATTCTTTTAGATGACTATAATCAGGAAAAAAAAATCAAACTAAACTTAAGTAATAGCATTGGGAGAGGTTCTGTCAAAATAAAAAGCGTTGACTTAAATAAAGTCTTTTCTATTCATGAAATTAAAAAAATAGCTATCAATTACAGATTACGCTTTCTTCCTTCTAAATATGCGAAAAAAATAATCCCTGAAGAAGCTATTTTCAAAATCAAAAAAATTGAAAAAGAAAACCATGTTGAAATAAAAGAATTTTACATATTAGCTCCTAGCGAAGCATTTGATTTAGAAGACGTTAACAAAGACCCTCTTTTATTTATCCCTCTTGAAAATAACAGATATTTGCTAATACATAAATGGGGGAATGACTTGAGTTGGCTAAAGAGAATATTTGCTTTTCCTTTAAGAAATATTGAAACTATACTTTTATCTATTGGAATTTTTTCACTTTTAATTACCCTTATTACTCCAACTTGGTTGATTTTAAATAGTGCTGAAATTGACATGGGTTATTTTGGATACCATAGAGCAGCATGGCTAATATATTCATTCATTCTTATACTTTCCATTACAACATTCATATGTTTTTCTCAAGGGATTTATCCTAGCACATATCAATGGAATAAAAAAACCTATAATTAGATTTTACCTAAACAAACTTTAAGTTTTATTATTTTTTTAACAGATGAATAAACTTGCCTTTTGAAAGATGGATCTAGTTCCATTGCAGTTAGTATATCCATAATGTCTTTTTCTTCATTAACTGGCATCAATAATTGATCACAGCCTGCTTGCGCTGCAAGTAATCCGCAATTTTCAATATTTACAACCCCTCCCATATTCATTGCATCAGTTATAATTAAACCTTTAAAACCCAAAGAATCTTTTAATAACCCAGTCACGATATTTCTTGAACAGGTTGATGGTTGGTTGTAAGTATTGTAAGCCACATTATTCTTAATCGCTAAATGAGCTACCATAATAGAAAGTACTCCAGATTCTATAACTGGAACATAATTTACTACTTCTTTCATTGGACCATCAATATAAATCAACTCTTTATGAGTATCTCCTTTAACAAAACCATGACCTGGAAAATGCTTAGCAGTAGCTATAATGTTATTATTTTGTGTTTGCTCAACAAATAAATTAGAAAAAGAAATCACCGTGTCCATATTTAACCCAAAACTTCTATTGCTAACTACTTTATTTGGTGATGCATCAATAACAGGAGCAAAATTTTGAGTAATTCCAATTTTATTCAAATCTTCACTGATAGTATTAGTTACGCTTTCTACCATTTGCAACGAATGAATTTCATTTGTTTTTGGAACTGGTGTAGAGCCCAAAATCTTTCTATTAACTAAAGTTGGTTCAGCATCAGCACTATATATAGGAGGTAAAAAACCATTTGCTTTTGCAATACTATCAAATGTAAAAACATCATTTTTAAATTCATCAACTGTTCCATTTAACAAAATAACGCCCCCCAAATACCCCTTTTTAGCTAAACTAACAACATGTTTTCTAGATTTACCTAAACGTCCAACTGAAGGAACAATCATTTGACCAACCCTAAGAGTATCATTCATTTTATTAAAATGAACATTTACTATAGAATCTAAAGAATTATTTTGATTAAAAAAATCGTTTAAAGTGTAATCTTGAGCTGTAAATGTTGAAACAAACAACATCAAAAAAACGGATGAAATAAATCGCATAAAAAACATTTTAACCAAAAATAAGATGGATGTCTTACATATATTAAAAAAAGTCTTAATCTTGTCCATAAGCATATGTTGAAAGGAAATAATTACATTTGTCTTCAAAATTTGAAACACATGTACAAATACCTTACCACTTTAGGGGTTCTTTTATTCACATCAACACTTTCAGCACAGATTAATGTTATTTTCAGCGAAAACTTCAATCAAGGTATACCATCTTCTTGGAGCATGATTGATGCAGATCTTGCAACACCCTACAATGATCCAAGTGTCGTTGGTTTATATGGAGCTTTTCATGCTATAGAAAATATTGATTCAACAGGAATTGGAGACACTGTAGTTGCCGCTACCTCTTGGTTTACAGATACTACTTCTGCAAATAATTTTTTAATTAGTCCTTCTATTCAATTAGGCAATACTGGAAACTATCTATATTTTGATGCTAAATCTACTGATGCTTCATATCCTGATGGAATCCAAATAAGATACACCTATAATCATATTAATGTAGACAGCATTATGCAAAATGAAATTATTTTTGACACGGTTGCTGTCCCTCCTTTTTGGACTAACTTCAAAGTGAAATTAGATTCTAACTTAAATGGAGCTTTAATAAACTTTGCTTTTAGACATTATGCTTCTAATCAATTTATCCTAGAACTTGACAACATAAGAGTTGAATCCAATGACCTTACGAACATTCAAAGTTCTTTTAACAACACCAATATGATTTACCCAAATCCAACTAAAAATATGATTAAGGTAACAGGATTAAAAAATGGAAATCAATATGAAATATTTAACATAAATGGCTTAATTATTAAATCTGGGATATACAACGAAAGTATAAAACTTGATTACCCATCAGGGTTGTATTTCTTAAAATATGGTACAATAGTTGATAAATTTATCATTAGATAACCATTATAATTGAATTACACACTAAAAAATATAATTCCTAAACCGATTGAAGAAACTGATTTTAATAAATCAGAAATATGGGGAAATGAAATTGAATTACAAAAAGGAAAAAACTACATAGTTAAATCTGCTTCAGGAAAAGGGAAAAGCACCTTTATTTCATATTGTTGTGGACTAAGAAAAGATTTTAAAGGTGAACTATTTTTCAACGAAATAAACAGCGAACAAATAAGTCATGACCAATGGGTTAATTATAGAAAAGAAAATATATCAATTGTAAATCAACAATTGGAATTGATCCCATTTTTAACTGTATGGGAAAATTTATTGCTTAAAAATGAGCTGACCAATTATAAAACAAAAGAAGAAATCGAAATATATTTAGAGTTACTAGACATAAATACTCTTAAAAACAAACGATGTAATCAACTTTCAATTGGTCAACAACAAAGAACAGCAATTATTAGAGCTCTTCTTCAACCTTTTGATTGGTTATTCATGGACGAACCTTTTTCACATCTAGATAAAGAAAATGAAGAAAAAGCTTCTCAACTCATTCAAAAAATCATCTCTGAACAAAATGCAAGTATCATTATAACTTCATTAGGGAATGATCATAATTTTAACAACTTAGAATTACTTAAGCTATGAAAACCATTTTTAAAGTAATTCTTCATCACAAAAATAAAAAGTCAAAAACCATTTCTACAATTGGTTTTATTATTGGACTAACAATAATGTTGTTAAGCATTGAACTTTACATTAATGTTAAATCGATTTCAAAAGAAAATAATTCTTCTGTAGACAATGATTTACTAATAGTTTCTAAAAAAGTAACAACATCTTTACTTTCCCAAAAAAACAACACATTTACAGAAAAAGAATTAACATCTTTAAGAAATTCTGATTTTGTAATTGACATGGCTCCTTTTTTATCTTGTGACTACAATGTTTTTGTTGAAGTTGGAGATGATAAATTAGGCATTCCCAATTTATATACAATGGCTTTTTTTGAATCAATTCCTTCAAAATTTATTGATATAAAAATTAAAAATTGGAACTGGGCCCCAACTAATGAAATCATACCAATTATCCTACCAAAAAACTACCTTGACGCCTATAATTTCGGAATAGCTATTACTGCAAACACACCCCAAATTAGTGCTGATCTTTTAAAAGGAATTGTTTTTAAAATACATATAAGAGGAAACAACAAAAGACAAACCTTCATAGGAAGTGTAGTCGGCCTATCATCAAAAATAAACAGCATACTTGTTCCAGAAAGTTTCATAAAACACACAAATAAAATTTATGGAAATTATGAAAAAAGAGAGATTAATAGAATTGCAATAAGCACAAATAACATTCAAGATCCTGCAATAAAAAAATATTTATCTGAAAACAACCTAACGACAAGCAATAACATTTCAAAAGAAAATGTGGTTCAGAAACTAGCAAATGGTGTACTCTCCTATCAAATAATTATATGTTTAATTATAATTATTCAAGGTGTTTTACTGATTTTATTTTACACAAAAATGATTATGTACGATGCTAAAAGAGAAATTCAGCAACTATCCCTTATTGGTTATTCCAATTCAATCATTTCAAAAACAATTGAAAAAACTTTAATAAAAACCTATTTTTTTATATTTGGATCTTGTTTAGCACTAACTTATTTATGTAAATTTTTAATTAGTCAACAGCTTAAAAACTCTTTAGAATTAGAAATAAACCCATTCATAAACATATGGACAATTTTAATTTATATTTTACTTTTAACTTCATTTATACTAATTAATAGAAATAATTTAAAAAATAAATTAATCGAATTTCAAACTTCAAGATGAAACCTTTTAATTTCTAAAAAATGTTAAAATAACAATGTCATTAATTTTTTTTTTTGATTTTTGGTATAGCTTTTGATTACAAATAAATAAGTAATTTAATTTATGAAAAAAAACATATTATTATTCTTTTGCGTTTTATGTATCTCTTTTAATTTCAACGCACAACAAAAGGTGAAATTCCACATTGATGAAATGCCTGATGACACCATCTATTTAGCCAGATATTTTGGTGAAAGATTATATTATGCAGATACTGCAGTTGCTAAAAATGAAACAGTAATTTTTAACAAAAAAGAACTTACACAAGGAGTTTATGCTTTAGTTTGTCCTGGACCTAAATATTTTGAATTCATCATGAGTGATGAAGATGTAGAAATGTCTACAAAAATGAGTGACTTCATAGGTAATATGAAGGTGATTAAATCAGAAAATAATAAAATATTTTATGAGTACATTACGTTTTTAAACGATAAGAAAAAAACTGCTCAAGAATATCAAGCCAGCAAACAAACTGAAAAATTAGCTGCTCTTGATAAGGAAGTAAAAGCCTTTCAACAAAAAATTGTTCTTCAAAATAAAGATAAGTTGGGGGCTAAAATCTTAGCTATGTCTATTGACCCTATTTTACCTGAAAACATAAAAAACAACGACACGCTTAAATACAGATATTTTGTAGACCACTATTGGGATAATATCGATGTAACTGACAAAAGGATAGTTCACTCCCCTGTTTATCATAACAAATTGAGTCATTTTTTTAAAAAAATGATCCCTCAACATCCAGATACCATTTGTTATCATGCACATAAATTAATTAACCAAATGGACCCAAACAGTGACTTATTTAAATATACTGTTCATTTTATTACTTATAATTATGAAACCTCAAACATTATGGGGATGGACGCTGTTTTTGTTTGTATGGCTCAAAAATATTATTGCCCAGCAAATGAATCTGGTGCTTTTTGGCTAGACTCAACTAAACTTGTTGAATTATGCGACAAAGCCTACAACTTATCTCCATTATTAATTGGTGAAAAAGCCCCAAGAATTATTTTAGCAGATACGTCTGAAAAAAAATGGGTTGATTTTTATCAAAACTCTAAAAAATATAATTTATTGGTTTTTTGGGACCCTGATTGTGGTCATTGTAAAAAAGAGATACCAAAACTCCTAAGACTTTATCATGATTTTAAAACAATGGATGTTGACTTAGAAATTTTTGCGTTTGGAACCAATTTAGAAAATGATGATTGGCGTAAATTTATTTCTGATAAAAACTTAGATTGGATTAATTTATCTGATTTCCCAGAAGCTAATGAAAATCCAAGAGTTTACTTGTATGAGAAAAAAGTAACCGATTTAAAAAGTTTAAATTTTAGAAAAACTTACGATATTTTTAGTACACCGCAAGTATATTTATTAGATAGCGAAAAGAAAATTATTGGAAAAAGACTAGATGCTTTAACTCTTGGAAAAATGGTTGAACATTTAGAAAATATTGAGATAAACTATGTGAGAACCTTAGAAGAGCAAGACAAAAAAGATACTGAAGAAAGAAAGAAAAAAGAACAAAAAAATGAATCAGATCACTAGTTTTGGCCTAATTATTGTTTATACATAACAAACATTACTTTACATTTTTAATATATTTGATAACCAAAAATTCAAAACTCAAGAAAAAAAAACAATACAATGAAAAAATCAATCTTAACACTAACCTGGATTTTCGCCACAGCTTTTTTATTTAGCGGAACAATTGCACAAGAAAACAAAGCTGTAGCTTTAGGTGGAGCAGAAATATCTTTAGACAAAGAAGTTCATGATTATGGTAAAATTGAACAACATGCTAATGGAACGTGTGTATTTACAGTAACCAACACTGGAAGCGAAGATTTAGTAATTAGTAGATGTAAAGGTTCTTGTGGTTGTACTGTCCCTGAATGCTCAACTGATCCTATCGCACCTGGTGCTAAAAGAGAAATTAAAGTTAAATACGATACAAAACGTATTGGACCTATTAACAAGTCTGTTACTATAACTTCTAATGCAGTTAATTCTCCAACTAAAATTGTTAGAATTAAAGGTGAAATCAAAGCACCAAATGCAACAGCAACACCAGTAAAGCCAGTTCAAGGCCCTGTGAGTTCTCCAGCTGAATAACTTTTATCACATTTATATATAAAAAAAGCCACTTAAGTGGCTTTTTTTATAATCTTTATTCTATAAAGGGCGCTTAAATAATCAAAGACGAAATATTATTTTTTTTCTAAAATTAAACGTTCTAGTTCTTTTATTCTATCTTCTAAATTATTTAAATCTTGATTCTTAGGCTTATAATATCTTCCTGGTTGTAACAAAATTTCCACAAAATCTTCTCCTTGTTTTTGATCCCTTACTGCATAACCTATAACAGGACCTTCTTTTGTAGCAAATTGACCAAGACCTTTTTCATAGGAACTTGTAATAAAATCTCCAGAAACAATAAGTCTATCAGCATCTACTAATTTTACAATAACTCTTCCAGATAAACCAACTGGGGGTCCAACATTAGGGTCGTTTAAAACAATGGAAGGTTCTTTTGAAACAACACCAACCAAGTGATTACAGTAGGGTTCATCTGCTAAGACATAGGAATTAGACTTACCAGTTTCAGATGCAATTATATAGCCAATATCAGCTCCATCATTAATAGGAAAATATTCTGCTACATCACCAACTGATTTTGTTGAATTAGCATAAAGCCTTCCTCCAGCAATTATATCACCATCTTGAGGTGCTAAAGTATATTTGTAATATATTTTAACTCTAATTGAACTAGTTTCTACTTGTCCTCCACCAGAATTTTCATCAGCACCATATAGAAATAAATCATAACTAGATCCTGTAAAAATAGAGTTAGTCTCAACTGTTTCATTTATATTAAATGCAGCATTATCATCTCCAATCCAACCATAATCTGCCATAGGAGATGTTTTACCAATCTTTGTACCATTACCACAATTTGATCCCCAAGAACTGCCAATTCCTGCTTGATTATCACATGTATTTCCACCAACTTGTAGTTTAAACCACTGTTCTTCATCTGCATCTGTTGTTAATCCAGTAACATCATATTCAACTCTATAGATTGTAAAGCTTGTAGCGCCAGCTGGCCTTTCAATTGATGCGAAATTTCCACTTGGATCTTCATACATTCTAACTGCCTGATACTCATCAGCAATAGTCCATGTTTCGTCTCTATATATTTCCTTAACACCATATCTTGTTGTAGAAGACGCTGTTCCCCCAACATTTAACCATCCATTATGAATAGTAACATCTCCCGACTCAGTCATAGAAAAATCAGTTGACGTTCCATTTATAATTCTAAAATTATCTTGGTAGTTATCTAAGTAAATTGTATTTGTGTAGCTTGTTGAGGTTGCTGGGGCTAACATTATTTCTCCACCTTCTGAGGATGCAGTACCTAGTGATGCTATTTGACCATTAACTGTTAATGGGGAAGTTGGATTAGTTGTCTTAACACCAACATTACCCTCTACTATTAGATACCCATCAGAAAGACCACTGGACCAAGTGTCATTAGCGTATGAACCAACAACAACTCCACCATTATAAAACATTGAGGCATTGTCTCTAAACAACAACCTTGTTGTATTACCTGTAGATTCACCTCCAGTATCGTCATCATAATCTTTTCCGTAAATATTTCTTACATTATTTATTGATAAATCAGAAATATTTAAATTAGTTGTTGCGGTATGATTACCCAAATTATCACCAGAAACACCATCAGCACTTAAAACACCTGATCCATCAATAGATAATCCACTCCCGACCATAATACCACCTAACACTGTAGCTGATGCAGTGGGTAAAGTATAAGTAGAAGGTATACTTTGAGTAGATAAATTTCCACTTCCATCTGTAACAACCATTCTAGTTCCTGTACCAGCTAAATTTGCAAGATTTATAGCCCCATCATTTCTTGCAATAGACAAATGAGGACCATATAAAGTTGAATTTACCTTTCCACCTATATGTAATTCATTATCTCCTCCGTCATAAGTAATATTCATTCCGTAAGTTGCATCATTATCTTCTGCTAAAAATATCTCAGAATCATCACCAGAACCTGACTCATTAGGACTAATTAATAGTTTCCCTAATGTTGGAGATCCATTAATGTGCAAATTGGCTTGAGGGTTAGGAGTACCTATACCAACATCTCCAGACTCAGTAATCCTCATCACCTCTGTTGGAGATATTACTGATCCAATTTTATATATGTAAGATAATTCATTAGAACTTGGAGAACCAGTAGCATCATGTAACACTTCAAATGTTAATGGTTTTTTATTATTTTCTCTACTAACTGATTTAAATTGAGCACCTGAAGCATTTGAATTAATTATATCAGTGAACTGATCAGAATCTCCATTTCTAGAAACTCTTACAGAATCTATAACATGTAGATTTGAGTTTGGAGCAGTAGTTCCAACTCCTATATTACCAACTTTATCAATTGTCATTCTAGGAGAACCAGATGTAAAAAATTGAGTTTTACCGTGACTATAACCCATGCTAGAACCATTTTTTTGTAATTGTCCAATCTTTAAATTCCCTAATGAATCAAGATTTGTTCCGTTTAAATCATATCTAAATTCAATAGACCTATCCCAAGCAAGTCGATCACCTAAAACTAAAGTTGGATTAACTAATGAAGGTACAGTTGCACTATTAGAAATAATCCATAAAGAACTTGAATTATTATATGAAGATATGGTATGAGTATAGTCATCAACTGTACTTGCCAATCTTAAATCTCCACCATTAACATGTAATTTAGATGAGGGTGATGTAGTTCCAATACCTATATTAGTTCCATCATTATATAGTATACTATTTGCAACCCAGTCTGATCCGTCATACCTTAAAGTTTGACCGGTTGTTCCAGTAACTAATGGTCCTGTTGCAC
>CEUK01059249.1_pt1 | contig 17685 bp, 14 predicted proteins | sample 356451 | NCBI WGS metagenome assembly CEUK01 (sample SAMEA2622843, study PRJEB7988) | marine metagenome | isolation source: saline water (ENVO:00002010), including
AACTGCTCATAACTTAACTTTTGAACTGCAAATATAGTTAGGTTTATTATGTTTGATTAAAATAATAAATAATTAAAAACTTTTTTTTTAATTTTGACCGGTTTAAAAATTATAAAATGAGTAAAGTAATCACTTTTATCGCCTTGTTTTTTTGTTGCGCTGTGAATGCACAGTTAGCAACCCACAACTTACTTTCTCCAGATGATTTGGTTAAAAGCTTTTTTATAGGAGAAGGCGTTACTGTCAGTAACGTAACTTACAAAGGACATTCGCAAGCAATAGGACGATTTAATGGAGTTCAAAGCAATATTGGAGTTTCCTGCGGTATTATTATGTCAACAGGTAGTATTTTAGACCATGATAGAAATGGAAAAAAAAACGGTCCGTTAGGTCCGAATAATAACTCAGGGGCTTCAAAAAATTGGAATTCTAACAATCCCAAATATGGAGATTCAGATTTAAGTAATTTGATATCTGACAGCACTTATGATGCAGCAGTTTTAGAGTTTGATTTCATTTCTCAAGGTGACACTGTAGAATTTGAATATGTTTTTGCTTCTGAGGAATATCCTGAATATGCTGATCATTACTCTGGTTTTAATGATGTTTTAGGGCTCTTTATATCAGGACCTGGAATTACTGGCTTAAAAAATTTAGCTGTTGTTCCGGATGATACACTTACTAATGTGTCGATTCATTCAATTAATTCTATATCAAGGGCTGATTTATATATTGAAAATGGAAGTGGTCGTGACACTTTGGAAGTTCAATACAGCGATCCAACAGTTGTTAATTTTGACGGTTTTACAGTTCCGTTAAAAGCTGTTTCAAAAGTTACTCCCGGAGAAAGTTATCATATTAAGCTTGCAATCGCAGACGGTGGAGACGGGTCATACGACAGCGGGGTGTTTTTTAAAGCAGGAAGCTTTAAGAGTAGTGATTACCCCGTCGATTTCGATTGTGATGTAAGCATTGAATCTATCCAGAATCCACTTCTGAACAATAAATTTATAGTTTATCCAAACCCTTTGGAAAAAGGACAAATGGCCAAGATTAATAAAGACGGGATGAATATTAATTATACAATACTCGATATTCAGGGAAAAGTAATTTTTAGTGAGGAAAATTCATCAAAGGATTACATACTTACTTCGGAACTCAAATCAGGTATATATCTTATCAGGATTGAAAGTTTAAGTTCTAAATCAACAACAACTACCAGGTTAGTTATAAAATAGAAGCGCCCCGGCAAGGACGCTCCATTGTTATGTATAAGGTATTGGCTATTTAACCATCCTAATAATGCATGAAATTCTAAAAAGATACAGTTTAATCAAATTTAAGTATCAAATGAGTCCAACTGTTCAACTTCTCCTGGTTTTAAATTTTCGAGCGTAATGTTTCCAATTCGGAAGCGAATCAAGCGCAATGTGGGAAAACCCACTGCTGAAGTCATTTTTCGAACCTGACGGAATTTACCTTCGGTAATGGTAATGGATATCCATGATGTTGGCCCATGCCTCTCATCTCTTACTCTCAGACCGGTTTCATGATAAGGTGCTTCTGAAAACAATCTTACTTTGCAGGCTTTGGTTTGGTATTTTATTCCGTTAAACCCGATCTCTACTCCCCTTCTTAGTTGCTCAACAGCTTGCTCAGTAATTAATCCATCAACTTGTGCAAAATATTCTTTTTCTATTCCTGAACTGCATATTCGATAGCTTTCTTTTCCATCCGTGGTTAATAATAATAGTCCTTCAGAGTTTTCATCCAGTCGCCCAACCGACATGGTTCCTTCCGGAAAATCATAAAGTTCCCCCAACAGTTTTTTCGTTCTTTTTTGAATACGCACGAATTGAGAAAGGTATTTTGGTGGTTTATTGAGTTTAAAATAATGGTGTTTTTTCACCGTGTAAAATTAGTGATTCGATTCTGTTTTGTTTCAAAACAATCTTATCAACCTGAAAAATTAACATTGTTTATAAAAATACATGATACCGTTTTATCACTTGCGCATTTAAATGTGCTATCTTTGCATGATAAATTTTTCGATAATGAAGGTTGTTACGAAAAAATACGAGCTGGAGAAAAAGAAATACATTTCCGTAGCTACTATAGCATTACTTAAGAAAGAATGGTTTTATGGTTTACCTTGCCTTATACTTCTTGTTTTGAGCTTTTTGCTACCGGGTTGGTTCTGGACTTGCTTTTTAACAGGGTTTCTGGTTCCTGTTTTATATGTTGGATTCTGGATGATTCAATTTGCTGTATTTACACAGCATGAGATGGGTAAAATGTTTTTTTACAAAATGAACTACGAAATTGATGGTCGTCAATTCTTATTAAAAGTGGATGCAAAGCATGGAATGCCCATTGAGTGGAAGAGTTTTAAAAAAGCGTTCAAGACCAAAAAAGGCTTTGTTCTGGCCATGAGTAAAGCGCAATTCATCTACCTGCCATTTTCCATCTTTAAAAAAGAAAATGATATCAAATTAATCAGTACAATTCTAAACCGAAAAAACTTACTTAAATGAAAATAAAATTACTATCAATTACACTGTTGACAATTGGATTATTAAGCTGCGGAGGAACTAAAGATTCCGCATCTGAAGAAACTGTAGTAGAGGAAAAAGCTGACATGAGTCTCGTTTCATATGTTCATGGAGTTATGTTTTCACGTCAACTAAAAAATCAACGTTTACCTTTTATTAACCCTGAAGATTTGATAAAAGACTTTTCAGGCTTCAAAGAAAATGGGATCGGTGAATTTAACGCAAACGATGCTATAGCTCAACTTAGAGAGATGGCTCAAAGAACTGAAAATTTTGCCACTATTGAGGGAGCAGATTTAGAAAATGCCAAGTCCATATTTTCAAAATTATACTTCGACGACATCAAGCAATCTCCCATAGCCAAAGACATAGTATTCGAAAAGTTCGAAGACGGAATGCTTGATTTTTGGAATGACGGTAAAACACCTTCCCAGGACTCCATCGATATTTTCACAGATTACATGCGCAATGCAGTAATCAAAATCGGGGATACATTTTTATCAGAAAATTCAAAAAACGAAGGTGTTGAAGTTACTGCATCCGGCTTACAGTATGAAGTTTTGCAGGAAGGATATGGAGAACGTCCTGTTGATACCAGTAAAGTTCTTGCACATTATGAGGGAACATTAATAAATGGTCAGAAATTTGACTCTTCTTATGATCGCGGTGAACCTATAGAATTTCCTTTAAACGGTGTGATTGCCGGATGGACTGAGGGATTGCAGTTAATGAAAGTAGGTGCGAAATATAAGTTTTACATCCCTTATAACCTTGGTTATGGTGAAAGAGGAACCAGAGGTATACCTCCATATTCCACATTAATTTTCACAGTAGAATTAAAAGATATAAGATAATACAAAGCACTTGCACATAGCCAGTGTTAATTAAATATAAATTCAATTTAAAACAACAAATATGTCTGAAGTAAAATTAGCTGACATCAATGTAATTTCATTTGTTCATGGTGTTTCATTTGCCAGTCAATTAAAACAGCAAAAACTTACCTTTTTCAACCCTGACGAACTGGTAGGTTTGTTTGCAGAATACAGAGCAAACGGTATTGGTAATTTTGAACCTCAATCTTCTGTAGCTGAATTAAGAGAAATTGCTGCGCGTTCTGAAAACTTTGCCAAGGTTGAAGGAGAAGATAAAGCTAAAGCCATCGATACTTTCTCGAAATTATTTTTCATGGATATCGATAAATCTCCTTTGGGTGACGATTTAGTAGCTCAAAAATTCGAAGAAGGTTTTGTGGATTTCTGGAAAAATGAGAAGATGCCGGCTCAGGAGCAAATCCAGGAATATTCTGAATTTATGGCCGAAATAGGTGCAAAAGAAGGTTTACAATTTTTAGCTGAGAATGCAAAGCGCTCTGAAGTGCAGGTGACAGAATCCGGATTACAGTACGAAATTCTTGAAGATGCTGAAGGTACTAAGCCGACAGCAGAACAAACAGTTGTAGCTCATTATGAGGGTACTTTAATTGACGGAACTAAATTCGATTCTTCATACGACAGAGGTGAGCCAACAGAATTTCCATTAAACAGAGTAATTAAAGGATGGACTGAAGGACTGCAACTTATGAGTGTTGGTGCAAAATATAAGTTTTACATCCCGTTTGAATTAGGATATGGCGCACAAGGAGCCGGAGCAAACATTCCTCCTTACGCTGCATTAATTTTTATAGTGGAATTAAAAGAAATAAAGTAATAAATCCATTATTTAATCAACAAAAACGCCCAGATGATTTGGGCGTTTTTTGTTTTAAAATTCGATGGTTGAGGTTTTAATTTCTTCTGCAAAAAGCAAATCGTGTGTGGTGCAGAAAATCAAACAGCTTTCCTTAAGCTCCTGTATTATAAGAGCAAGTTGCTTTTTACTTTTTACATCCAAATAAACCGTTGGCTCATCTAAAAATAAGATTTCCGGTTTTTTTAGCAGTTGACGAATAATACACAGTTTCCTGAACTGTCCATCACTCAATTCATCTACAAATCGACTGGTTTCAATATTAAGCTCAAATCTGCTGAACCAGTAATCAATATCTTCTTTTGCAGGGCGTATCCCAAAACCAATAAAATCAAAAACTGACAAATAAACGCCTTTTGAAATGGATGAATCAACCCAACCAATTTTATCGGTAGTCAATTCAACTGATCCTGAAATTGGTTTTTGAAGTTTTGCCAGAGTTTTTAAAAAAGTAGACTTCCCTACTCCATTGTCTCCCAACAAAACAATCACTTCTCCCTTTTTCCACAAACCTGAAATGGCCTCAGAAAGCAAAGGTTTTTGATATCCTATATGTATTGAACTAGCTTCTAACATCTGATATCCTTTTTACGAGAAAATAAATAATGACTGGAACTCCCAGAACACTTAAAACAGCATTAACCGGCAGCACAAACCCTCCAATTGCTCCTCTCGCAATTAAATCTGCCAACAGCACCATTATTGCTCCCAATAGTGCTGTTAAGGGCAAAAGCGCATTTAAACTGGAAGATTTGATGATTATTTTTAAAACATTGGGTACTACAATACCAACAAAAGCAATTGGGCCAACAATACTGGTAATTAAGCCAATCCAGATTCCGAATACAATTAACAACAACCGCTTATTGAATGTAATGGACTTTCTGGTCAGTAGTTTTAACTCGGTATCTCCAAGTGAGTATATGTTGAGCCATGTTGCGTATTTTTTCATAACTACAAATCCCGTAACGCTAACAAATAACAGGGCGATAAGTGAATACACATTCGCTCTGTTAAAGCTTCCCATACCCCAGAAAACATAATTCTTAATGCCTGCGGAATCGCTCAACTGCAGGAGCACTTCCAGTACTGCGTAGCTTGCATAGCTAAGCAACAACCCAATGATTAATACAAATGTTAAATTCAATGTCTTACCCGCAACAACAATTAAAAGAAATAAAAATGCAAGGGCCCCCAATACAGCAAAAAAACTCAGTCCAAGCCATTCCATATGCATTGATAATCCGGGGATTAAGTAAAATATGCCAACACCCAAACTCGCGCCGGAATTAACACCAAGGGTCGTTGGACCGGCCAGAGGATTTTTAAACAATGTTTGTATTCCCAACCCAGCCAATCCACAGCTGGCCCCTACTAAAACAGATATAAAAGCCCTGATTAGTCTGGACTTTAAAATATTTCCGTCAACAGAATTAAACTCAGTAAATCCTTTTATGATGTCAATTTTAACGGTACCCAATATCAGCTCCAATGCAAAAAGCGCAAAGAGCAGAACTATTAATATGATTAACCAATTATTTTTCAAGCGTTTTTATTTCAAAAAATCGACCTTTTTTTCCTGTTTTCAATACAGAATTTAAGTCATCTATTATTAAGTGGGAATTTAAAGCACTTTCTTTGTAATAGTCTGTTTGAGTTGTATTGCAATACACTGTTTTTGTGGGGAAATTATCCAGATCGAGTATATGTTTCATGCGTTTTTTCCACCCTCTTTTTTTCTTACCCCAGTCCATAAACAGAAAAACATTGTTTTGACTGAGTTTAAATACAGCGGTTTCGTGAGCGATTTTTTCACTCATATTGCTTTCATCAATACATACGGGATCGGCCCCGGCCAATCGAATGACTTTACTTATATAGGTATCACATCCCGGTTGATACCATCCGTCTCCAAAATTATCCAGTTTCAAAACGGATGTATTCAACGTTTTGTGATTTTTATATTTCAATGAGATATTTTCTAAAATCTTTTCTGCTTTTTGACGAGTATTTGTAATTGCAGCAATCATCTTCAGGAATTTTAATCTGCCCCTGGGGTGTGCCTCAAGATATTCATCACAAGCCAATACCGGAACCGTTAAAGATTTTAATTCTTCCAGTTGATACGAATTACAAATAATTAAATCTGGTTTGAGTTTAATAATTTTCTCAAGATCCAGATAAGCTCCTTCGCCAACCGATTTAATGCTTTTGGGCACCTTTTTCACTCTTTCTTTATTAAACAGGCCTGCTATGCTGTTTTCAACATTAAGGGCTTCGAAATAGGTGTAAAACGGAGTGGCTAAAAGTACAACTCGTTTGTACTCTTTTTTGTCAATTTCAGAGACAACCCGTCCACTTTTAGAATATGTGGAGATTGTTTCTTCAGCTACCGAAAACAGATGATTTGAAATTTCTTCCGATCCGGAGGTTTTCTCTCCACAGGAAAGGTTAACCAGAATAATGAATATCCCAATAAAATGCAGCCTACAACATAACCATCTAACCATTACAATCCATATGTCTTTTTCCATATTGCAAAAGCAATAAATTTAAACATTCTTTGATTTTCCGGAATGTTAACCTGATTGAAAAACTCATCATAATCCTTCATGAGGGCCCCATAGTTAAAGTACTCCTCCAGATCAGGAGTAAAATACTTTTTTAAATCGTCCTTTATTGAATATATCCATTGATTGTTTGGTGTTACATACCCCATCTTGTCTTTTCGGTTGTATATATCCTCAGGCAATAAATGCTCTGTTGCTTCTTTCAGCAGGTACTTTTTATTTCCTTTTTGAATTTTATAACTTCCCGGGATATTAAAAACGTATTCTATTAAATTGATATCGTCTGAAAATGGAACTCTTGCTTCCACACTGTGCCACATACTGCATCGGTCTTCACATTTCAGGTATTGCTTTAATCGAGTATTATAAAATTCATGCTTTAAGATTCCATTGAGTGATTTAGGTGGCTTTTTTCTGGATTTTTTATACCCCATACTGCCATGAGCACGCATTAAATCATACGCAATATACTGATGTTCAGTTTGTACTTTTTGAATTAACTTTTTGTAAACAAACGACGGCATTTTCCTAACTCCGTAATGCTTTAAGTACTGCTTTGTAAAAAACTGAATTCCAGTAGATAAAGAATCAAAACTCTTTAGCTCCCTGACTAAACGAACTATGTTTCCTGAACGAACATCATCCATCCATTGGTTGATATGGTATGGTAAATATCCGCCAAACAATTCATCTCCTCCCTGCCCATCCAAAACTACTTTAACGCCTGTTTCTTTGACCTTTTTCATTACTCTGAATTGAGCATATGTACTGGTGGAGAATAAAGGAATGTCCTGTGCATAAACAAGCTCTTCAATATCATTTAAAAGTTCTCCAGGTTCCGGATATATTAATTTTGATTGTGCACCAATTTTTTCGTTTACTAAATTGGCATAATGTGTTTCATCAAACTCTGCTTGTCGGGAGCATGCTGTAAAAGTGAATATATCTTCGGCGCCCAGATCCGCCATTTGCCCCACTATTGCTGAACTATCAATCCCACCACTCAAACAGGCCCCGACCAGAACATCGGAGCGAAGCCTTAATTTAATTGCAGAACGAAACAAACTCGTAATATCTTCAATATATTTATTCTCCTTTTCAGGATTTACAGTCTCTTTTTTTCGGTTGACGTTTAAATCATAATATTGCTCAATGTTCAGGTTCCAGTTCTTATAATCAAAAATTAAATTACAACCGGGTTCAAGCTCAATAATGTTTTCAAACAATCCATCAGGGTCATTCTCCAGACTCGCAAAGGCCAGATAATCAAAAGCTGCTTTCTTATTGATTTTTCTTGGAATTAAACCACTCATTACCAACGCTTTTTGCTCTGATGAAAAAGCAAAATTCTCATTATGCATCAGGTAATAAAATGGCTTTACTCCAAATCGATCTCTGGATGCAAACAGTTCCTGATTTTTTACATTGTAAATAGCAAAAGCCCACATTCCGTTAAATCTGGAAAGACATTCTTTTCCCCATAAAATATAAGCCTTCAGGACAACTTCAGCGTCTGTATTTGATCTGAAAACCACTCCTGATTCTTTTAGTTCCTGCTTTATCTCAAGATAATTGTACAATTCTCCATTGTAGGTAAGCCAGTAGTTACCGGTTTCATCTGCTAAAGGTTCATGCCCCATGGCGGATAAATCAAGTATTGACAGTCTTTGATGACCAAAAAAACCATGAATATCGCTGGGATGCTGGTCAGCATACTCCAGGTAGTTTATTCCATCTTCTCTGTCAACAGATTTAGGAGACGCTTTTGGAAACGCCTCTTTCTCATTAAAAACCACCATTCCTTCGTCATCCGGTCCTCTGTGTTGAATTAATGCATTCATTCGAGAACCTAAAGCAATTAAGTCGGTTGTTCTTACTCGGGAAAATATACCGTTAATGCCACACATCTAACCTTGCTTTATTTGAAAACACACTATTGAAGTTGCAACAGCAACGTTCAAGGACTCAGCTTTACTACCGGGTGCAGCTGCAATTGTAATTTTTGTATGCTCAGTTGATTCCCAAAGACCGGAAACTCCATGCGATTCACTTCCCATTACGATTACACCCTTTTGAATTCCTGATACTATTTTAACAGGCTCACCCTTAAAGTGAGTAACGTAAACGTTAATACTCTCTGGCTTTTCTTCCAGAAATGATTCAACTCCTTTCACAACAGGTATTCTGCTTGAAAAAGCTCCCATAGTACTTTGAATAACTTTAGGATTATACAATTCAACACATCCTTCTGAACAGACTATTTGCTCAATTCCAAACCACTCGGCAGTTCTGATTATTGTTCCTAAGTTTCCCGGATCAGAAACTTCATCCAGATAAAGCATCGGTTTGTCCCATTCAATTCCATAATGTTTTTTCTGATATACTACAGCAATAGCTTCCTTGTTAAATTTTAAACCGCTTGCTTTTTCAATTGAACTTTCATCAGCAATTACAGGGTTTAATGCATTTAAATCAGGAGATTTTTTAAGCGCGGCCTCTGAACAATAAATTTCTTTTATTTTAAATGCGCTATTCAACAAGGATAAAACACTCTTCCTTCCCTCAACAACAAAAGCATTGAATTCACTTCTATTTTTTTTTTGCTGAAGGGACTTAATGAACTTTATCTTATTTTTGGACAACATTCGGCTAAAGCGCAATTTAAAGCTAATTTAACTATTCTAAATGGTATTTTTCTTGAAAGGAAGGCTTTTTAAATACATTACATTTCCTATTGTGGGCTTCCTTCTTGTCGGCTGCGCGAAACACCAACTTTCCACATGGCATTTAGAACCCCATGAAAAATTACTTAACAAGAATACTTTAGAGATACAATCGAAAATAAAAATTGATAAAGAAGAACTGGCATCCTACATTCGGCAAAAACCCAATCATGCGATTCTGTTCGGTACATGGAAGTTTGGCCTTCAGTGGAGAAACCTGATTTACAGAGAAAAATCCGGTAAGCCCAGACCCGCTGTAATACTCGATTCGAGCCTTGTCAGAAGGACGGAAAACCAAATGGAACTATTTATGAGAAACGAGGGGTATTACAGTGCCAGGGTAACTTCTGAAATTAAACCCGTTTATCTGTTAGGTGTTAGAAAATGGGAAACAAAAAAAGTTAAAGTAAAATACATGGTTATTCCCAAAAAACCTCTGATAATCGATAGCATTGGTTACAGGATTAATCAAAAAAATATTGCTCGACATTATAAGGAAATAAAAGATGAAAGTTTAATTACTCACAAACAAATACTTAGAATTGAAAACCTTGAAGACGAAAGAAGCCGCATCACCAGACACTTAACAGATAACGGATTTTATAAGTTTGCGGAAAATTTTATAAGTTTTGATATAGACTCTACCAAAGGTAACGACAGTACAATTATAATCACTAAAATCAAACAACCTAAATCAGATTCAGTTCACCATAAATATTATTTAAACAACATTTATATAAATACAAGCTATGACCCCTACAGTAGCAATAATGCTACCTCAGATACAATCGTATTTGAAGGCATTTATATGATCAGCAAAGGAAAGTCTGAATTTAATCCTAATCCTCTTTACAGAAGCTTATTCATTCATCCCAATGAAATGTACAACCAAAAAAAAGAAGGTCTGACTTTTCGCCGATTTGCCAACCTTCAAATGTTCAGTTTTGTTAAAATTGAATACAAGGAGGTTGAAAATAAAGATGGGATTAAAAAACTGGACGTTTATGTTCTCTTGAAACCTGCAAAAAAGATGTCTGTTTCCGGAGAACTCATGGGAATATACAGGGAGGGTTTTGGAGGAAACGCCCAACTTTCATTTAACAAGAAAAATGCATTTGGAAACTCTGAAATTCTGAACTTTACCTTTTCCGGTGGTTTTGAAAACCTTAAACAAATTGATGAAAATGATTTCAAAATCGGATCAAATATCGGACCTAAATTATCACTTACATTCCCTCGACTTTTCATGTTTCCCCAAATCACAAAAAGTATACGCAAAAACTCCTTTCCGAAAACAACTTTTTCGGCTTATTATAACTTTCAACAACGCTCTCAATTCGCACGTTATCTTACAAATATCTCACTGACTTACATCTGGAATGAAGGCAAATATAAAACACACACATTCAGTTTACTGGATATGAACTTTGCATTCATTACAAAAGACAGCAAAATTCTTTCTGATTTATCAAGGCTGTCTGCTTCTCAAAAATTCAAATTTGAAGATGCAATATCTTCCGGAATTAAGTACAGTTTTTTATTCAACAATCAAAATAAGCCAAAAGTTAAAAACCCTACTTTTTTAAATGTTAAAGGTTGGCTAATCGGAGCAAGTGCTCTTGCTGCCAATGCTCTTGGTTTAGAAGAAAGAGATGTAACAACAAATGCAATCACTTTAGCAGGAATTCGTTACGCTACATTTTTCAAAGCCCAGGGAGATATAAGAAAATTTTACAACTTTATAAATGAACAGCAAATTGCTTTCAGAACACTTTTGGGTGCAGGCATTCCTTTGGATGAAGATGGTGTAATCCCATTTGATCAACTTTATTTTGTGGGTGGCGCAAATTCATTAAGAGGCTGGAGAAGAAGAACATTAGGTCCTGGTTCATATTTTAATTCAAGCGACAACGTAGATAGATTAGGGGAAATAAATTTAGAACTTAGTGCAGAATATCGATTTCCTGTCACTTCGATTTTTAAAGGAGCTTTATTTGTTGACGCCGGAAATGTCTGGGCACAAAAACCTAATCCAGACTCGGAATTATACGGCTCAAAAGATTTTAAATTTGGCAGATTTTATAAAGAACTGGCTGTATCTCCCGGAGTTGGTTTTCGTCTGGACTTTGATTTTTTCCTTTTCAGGGTTGATCTTGGAATTCCGGTAAAGCAAGCTTACAACCCCAACATCTGGAAATTGGAACCTAATAAAACTCAAGTTAACTTTGGAGTTGGTTATCCATTCTAAGGGAGTTTTATGTACGTCTATTCTTCTCCTCAATCCATTTGCTCATAAATTTTGTTGAACGCAGATTGTTTAACTTCAAAATATTTCCTGTAATATTTTGCGAACGATGTTGAGCTAAATTAGCTCTTAAGCTGAATAGTTTTTCTTTAAATTTTTGTTGATATTCTTCTTTTGAGAATTCAGAAGATAACACTCGCATTCCTATCGATTGCTTTTCTCTCCAGATATCTTTTTGATTATAGAGTAAAACAGCTTTATTAGCCATTTCGTTTGGAGAATCTGAAATAAAACCAGGCCAGTTTTCTCCCTGAGGCATTCCTTCTGAACCAATTTGAGTAGTTACTGATGGTGTTCCCGTTCTCATGGCATCGATAAACTTGCCCTTTAAACCGGCTCCAAATCTTAATGGTGACAGGCAGACTCTTGCTTTACTCATTACGCTTGAAGCATCATCAGCCCATCCTTTTATTATAAAACCTTCGGTTAAATTGGTTAACTGCTCAATTTTTGAATTGGGATAACTTCCATAAACGTGCATTTCAACATCGGGAAGTTTTTTTCGAACAAGTGGCCAGACATTTTCCTTCAAATATCGAACACCATCAATATTCGGGTCATGAAGAAAGCTCCCAATAGTTACCATGTTTTCTCGTTCTTCAAATTTCAAGATATTCTTTTGATTGGGGACATCCTCCATAAACGGGAGATAAAAAAGCAACTCTTCCTGTACACCTTTTCCCTTCAGGTATTCAATTTCAAATTTTGAAATAATTAAGGATATATCACACCGATAAATACTTGCAAGTTCTCTGAGTTCCAGTTCGTCATTTTTAGAAGAGGGCTTACCTGAAATTTTTGATTTTCTTTTTCTTCTTAACGAATGTAAATCTTCCGTATTAAGCAATGTAATTGCTTTAGGGCAATAATCCTGAACCCGCCAGCCAAATTGCTCCTCCATCATAAAGCGATCATAAATTACTACGTCTGGCTTTAGTTTTTGAATAAAATCATTAAAAGAGCTGTTGTTCACCTCAATAGATGCCACTGATACATTAATCTTCTCCAGAGGATATGAATATTCTTTTTTTGAACAGGGCGTAGCGAAACAAATATCATAACCGGAAACTTTAAAAAACTCAATCAATTGCATCATTCTTCTCCCTGCAGCAGAGGATTTTGGCTCGGGCCATACATGACCTATTATAAGCAATTGTTTATTCAAATCTTAATGGTTTTCCTGTTGTTCCATTTGGAAAAGAAACATTAATTAATGTTGATATTGTTGGTGCAATGTCTTTGATATTAACCATTTGGTTTGAACTTCCGTTTTTGACCCCTGCTCCCATAAAAATCAGAGGAACATGCGTATCATAAGAATATCCGGAACCGTGTGTGGTTCCTTTTACCCTATCGTGTATCCAGCCTGGCTTAAGTACAACGTATAAATCTCCTGATCTTCCCTCAAAATAACCGTTTACGACTTTTTTTGCCATATTTGAGTATGCACCGTCTTTCAGATCTTTAATTACTAAAACCTCCTTAACTCCAGAAAAGCCTTTAATAATCTGAATAATTTTCTCTTGTATGTATTCTGGGTTCAAACGGTACTTCTGAATCATGTTCCGGGCAATTTTCAATTGAGAATTGCTGTAATTCTCAACAATAGAGTCAACTCCATACGTTGTCTTGAACTGGGAATTAATAAGATTTACGCAGGCCTTTGAGTCAAAATAACCTGAAGGAACTTTTTGGTCAGACAAATACCTTGGAACATTAACGGCTCCATGATCAGCCGTTAAGAAATAAAGCACTTCGTTTCCTACGTACTTTTCTATGAAATTAAAAAACGATGCCAGGTCTCCATCAAGTTGAATAATAGCGTCTTCCATTTCAACCGAATGCGGTCCATAGAAATGACCAATATAATCAATGGGTGAAAAGCTGACAGCAAGCAAATCGGTGTATTTGTCTTGTCCCAATTTTTCTTTTACGACTGCTTTTTGAGCAAAGTCTTTCGTCATTGTGTTACCCATAGGGGTATATTTAACAAAACTATATCCGATTTCTTCAGTTACACTGGAATAATCGTGCGGAAAAACAGGTGAATCTTCCCACAAATGAGTTTCCTCGTAATCATTGTTGTCACTATAACTTTCTTCATACTCCATTAAAGGAAATATAGGTTCCCACCTGGAACCCAGATAAAACTTACCTGGACGACTTGTATTCATGGATTCAACCCAACTCGGCAAAGTCTTCATGTAATAAGAACTTGTTATCCACTTACCTTGTTTGTTGATCCAGTATGCAGCATCTGCTTTATGACCTCCAGGCAATATCGATGAGCGATCTTTCAAAGCAATGGAAATTACTTTTGAATGATTATTATTGCTTAGCTTCAGTTCATCACCAATTGTGGTAACCAACATGTTTTTCGGACTCATTTCACCTTCTTCAGTAGCTGTGCCAACTGAATTGAACCGTTTATCAGCAACACAGTATCTTGTAACTTTAAAAGACTCGTCATACCATTCATTCGCAACTACACCATGCTGAGAAGGAGTACAGCCTGCATAAATGGATGCATGCCCCGGAGCTGTGTAGGTTGGGACATAAGAGTAATTTGCATTTTTAAACAAGTACCCTTCTTTAATCATTTTCTTAAAACCTCCTTCACCCAACTTGTCCCAGTAGCGAAACAAATAATCATAACGCATTTGGTCAACAACGATTCCTACCAACAGTTTTGGATGAATTTTAGAGACAGTTGAATCCTGAGCTGTTAAAAGAAAAGCATTAAGCACAAAAACAAAAATAAATATGCGTTTCATAAATTACATTTTCACCATTTCAGAAAGTACTCTCAGAGATTCTCTTATATAATGATCCTCAGCTGTTTCATCTTTAAATTTCTTCAATCTGCTTTGAAGTATTGTATCCGATTTTGCATGATACAAATCCAGCTTATTTAATTCCACATTCATATCGTCTATAAAAACATCTTTAACTTTTGCGGCATCACTAACTTCTTTACGTTTATTTTTGTAGTCTCTATAAGCTTCCAAACCAAGAGGAAGCTTAGTCTGGTCTTTTGAGTCTTTAATTAGTTTCGCATTTTCCAAAACGGACTTAAAATATGACGAAGTATCCAAACGAGCTTGTGTTTCATCATTTAAATAATCCAGTCTGAAGTCTTTTGAATGTTTTGTAAAATAAGCAGGATTTATCGACGACCAGGGCAAAGCATAGTCATACTCCTTTTCACCAACATCAATATATTCGTATACTCCCGGCAGTTTTACATCCGGGGAAACTCCTCGTAATTGGGTTGCACCTCCATTAATCCTAAAAAACTTGGCAACAGTTTGTTTTACGGCGCCCAAATCATCATTTTCTGTTTTTATGCGAAATTGCTGAGCAGCTTCAATGAGAGGAAAAAAACGCTGCACAGTGCCTTTTCCAAAAGTATTGCTACCAACTACTACACCTCTCCCGTAATCTTGAATTGCAGCTGCAAATATTTCAGATGCAGAAGCACTGAATTCATTTACCATAACTACTATTGGCTTATCAAATTGTTGATCAGGATCTCTGTCCTTATAACTCTGCGCTGGTTGACCAACACCGTCTACCTGAACAACAGGGCCTGATTTAATAAAATAGCCAACCATATCAACAGCATCACTCAGGGAGCCGCCACCATTATTTCTTAAATCAATAATTATACCACCCACATTACTTGCTTTCAATGCTTCAATTTGTTTTAACACATCAACAGAGCACCTTCTTCCATTTCTTTTTCCGAATTCAGCATAAAAACTACCCAGATGTATATACCCATAATTAACTGTATCTCCTTTTTGATTTAGCAACAAAGACTTTGCGTAAGTCTCTTCAATAACAACAACATCACGAACAATAGGTATTATTAAAGAAGAACCATCCATTTTTTTTACAGTAAGACGAACTTCGGTTCCTTTTCGTCCACGTATTAATCGTACTGCTTTATCCAAACGCATATTAACTACATCCACAGGTATTGAATCACCCTGAGCAACAGCTGTAATCAAATCTCCTGCTTTCAATTCACCCTGTTTCCAACTGGCACTACCGGCGATAATTTTTGAAACTTTGATATATCCATCCTTTACCGTAAGCGTTGCACCTATACCCTCCAGTTTTCCACTCATAGTGATGTCAAAATCTTCTTTGTCTTTTGGTGGAAAATAATTTGTGTGAGGACCATATAAGGAAAGAATTGAATTCATGTAAACACTAAACCGATCGCCTCTCTCAAGCTGGTTTAATCTGCTAAACCAATCTTTGATTCTCCCTGAAACCTTATCTATTGCCTGAGTTTCCAACTCTTTCATTGATTTTTTTGGCAATGTGTCATTATCCTCTTGTTTTTTTATTGAGAAGTAAAGTTCATTAATTACCCGGGATTGAACATATTTGAACCACCTTTCCTTTAATTCTTTTGGAGAGGAAACAAAATCATATTTATCGGAATCAAGTTGTATGGAGTCTTTTGATTTAAAATCAAAATTTCCCTGCAAAATTTCCAGGACAAGTTTTTCAGCAGACTTTTCTCTTTTCTCAATTAAACTAACATAGCTGTTAAAAAAGGATAAATCCTTTTCTTTTACAGCATCATCAAGTTTAAATTTACTTTTGGATAACTGCTGGATATCTTTTTGAAATAAAAATCGCTTATTCGGATCAATGTTTTCTATAAAAACATCAAATACTTTTTTTGAAAAATCATCATTTAACTCCTGCCTGTTGTAGTGAATGTTATCAACAATTGTATTCGTTATCTCAAAAACTTCAGGTTCAATTGCTTTATCCTTTTCCTTTGCCGAAATTGCACTACATGCTACCACTAACACAAGAGAAATAACACTCAAAACATACACGATTTTCTTCATATCACACCTGTCAAAACATTTACTTACAAGACTAATTTAAATTAATTTAAATTAACTTTCTTTTGTGTACTTAAACACATTTTTTAAACTGCAACTATGTAGTATACTATAATAAACGTCAAAGGTTGACATTAAATTAAAAAATTAAGGAAGTAAAGGCGAAATAACCTGAAGTTTCAAAAATAAAACTCCGGTAATTTATAAACTACGAAAATAAATAAAGAGGCAGCGTGCCTCTTTCTATTTTACTTTTTTCTGTTGATGATAGATATCCAACCTTAATCGATTTCCTTCCTGCCCGGGGATTTCACTAGATCCTTTGCATGAAACAAACAAAATACAGGTTATAGATCCAATTAAAAACAAACTCTTAATCATGGTGAATTGCTTTAAAATTTAGCGAAAACTAATTTAAAGTAAATTTTATTTCTTTTCCTCACTTTTGATTGTTAGTTTTCAACCATTATTTTATTCAGCAAAAATGTAACGCTTCCGCATTAATACGTTATTCAATAAAAACAAAAGGGAAATTTGGAGCATATTCAAAACAAATACCATCAATCTGAACTTGAAATTCAGAAAGAAGAACAAATTTTAAGAAAAGCGATTAAAAGTCCTGGTGCATTTGCCCCGATTTATAAAAAATATTATTTATCAATATTCAAATTTGTGTTACAGCGTGTTGAAAATGAACATATAGCCTCAGAAATTGTAAGCGATGTTTTTGCAAAAGCTATTTTTAATTTGAAAAAATACAAATTTAAAGGCACACCTTTTAGTGGTTGGTTGTACAGAGTGGCTTATAATGAAATTGTGACAGCATTCAGGAAGAAACAAAAAAACCGAACTGTAAATATCCCGGATGGCTCGTGGAGTTTTTTAGTAAATGAAGAGAATGAGAAAAAAGAAGAC
>CEUK01166831.1_pt1 | contig 17563 bp, 16 predicted proteins | sample 356451 | NCBI WGS metagenome assembly CEUK01 (sample SAMEA2622843, study PRJEB7988) | marine metagenome | isolation source: saline water (ENVO:00002010), including
GCAGATGGCAGTTCATCCGACTGTCTTCTCAAGCCTGTGAACATCTTCCCAGATCCACAACGTGTCAATGGGTACCTCGTCATGTGCGAAGTTCTCAACCCAGATGGCACTCCTCATCCAAGCAACGGCCGAGCAACAATCGATGACGATGACGATGATTTCTGGTTCGGATTCGAGCAAGAATACTTCATCATGGACGTTGACACGCAACTACCACTTGGCTTCCCGGTTGGCGGTTACCCAGGTCCACAAGGGCTCTACTACTGTTCCGTTGGTGGAAAGAACACCCACGGGCGCTCACTCGTTGAAGAGCACGCAGACCTATGCCTTGAGGCTGGCCTCAACTTTGAAGGAATCAACCAAGAAGTTGCATGTGGCCAGTGGGAATTCCAAATCTTCGCCAAGGGGGCAAAGCAAGCTGGTGACGAACTTTGGGTTGCTCGCTACATGCTCGACCGACTTACAGAAAGCTACGGCTACTACATCGAATACCATCCAAAACCAATCAAGGGCGACTGGAATGGTTCAGGAATGCACGCCAACTTCTCCAATGGAGCCATGCGTGATAAGGGTGGTAAGGAATTGTTTGACAACATTTGTGAGGCATTCGGCCGCAACATCGAGAAGCACATGTCTGTTTACGGTGCGCACAACGAAGAGCGTTTGACTGGATTGCACGAAACACAAGCGATTGATCAGTTCTCATACGGCGTCTCCGACCGCGGAGCATCGATCCGTGTACCAGCATCAGTTCCAACCGATGGTTGGGTCGGACGTCTTGAAGATCGACGACCTGCCTCCAATGGTGACCCATACAAGATTGGTGCTGTCATCATTGAGACGACGAAGTCGGTTTGTTGATCTCATCTTCGAATCGCTTGTTTCGTATTCGATAGACGCCAAGCGTTATTGCGATGATGAATGCGAGCGTCAGTATGTTCGATACGATCATGGCAATGGAATTGACAATGATTCCATAAACAAGCCATAGCGAAAGTGAAGCTGTCACGGCAATGAAGGTTGGGAGAGAGATCCCCTCCTCCTTTTCATCGACCCAAACACGTCGAATTTGAGGAATCCAAGCAACGATGCCAATGAATCCGGCAACAAGGCCGATCGATTCGACCCAAAACGCTGCCATTAGCCCCACTCCGCAGGTTTCTTCGAAGCGAGTATACCATCGATTTGCATCCAATCAACTTCTTCAGAACTGGTTCGTCCAACGACGTGCATCTTCAGCATGGGGCCTTCCTTGCATTTGATGTCGATGTGCCTTCCATCTGAATCACTCAGTGTAATTTGACTTGTTGTATTCTTGAAAACAGAAAAGAATCCACGGGGATGCTCGACGGTGGCCTTCAATTCACCATTTCGATGAACATCCCATTCTTCCACCCCTGTTCCAAGGCCGATATCGAGAAGATCGCCCTTGAGTTTCAACCCACCATGCATGTGGATTTCATCCCATGTTCCAAAGCCATCCATCGTTTCGTAAAATTCTGAGTTGATTTCTTCTCCTCCAATCGACTGAATTCGATCGAGCAATTGTCGTTCGTTGACCATTTCAGCCGGAATATCTGGAATCCTATCTGGCCACTCTAGTCGCGGATGTGTCATTGCAACAAGAACATGAAATGACATTTCATTGTCAGGGAATCGTTTACGATGAATTTCTTCCAACAATCTTGCTTTACGAGCAATTCGATGAGCGACGGTAGCATGACTGTGCTCACCGCCTTTGTTTCTGTGTTGAAGAAATTCCCCATCTTCAAACACTTCGAATCGACCAGACCAATGTTTCTGTTCAACGACAAGAACGGTTGTACCTGAAACAAGAATCAAATCGATTTCCCGACGGCCACCATCCGGATCAGGAATCCGTACGGACGGATAGACGGACCATTGGTTTGTTTTTCCAGCAGCTCTGCAGAGTTTCTCCAACCTTAATTCTGCATTCTCTCCTGCCTGATGAATTTCATCTGGAGGGAAGATGACACGACGTTTCCGCCACAGTAGCCAACGCTGTTTGAGACCCAATTCATCACCTAAGTAACGCGTCTACGGATGGGGCAATGAGCGAGGGTTGTTGTTCAGCACCTTCGGGCAAAGCAGCAACATCTGCTTCCGTAGCCTCTCCTGAAAGAACCAAGATGCCCATACAATTTGCACGATTAGCCATGGCAATATCCGTGTAGAGTCGGTCGCCAACCATAGCACACTCCTCTGGTTTCAATCCAAGTGCCTCGATTTTGTGCAGAATCATCCCAGGATTTGGCTTACCAGAAATGTGGGTCGGCTCAACTCCTGTTGTTGCTTTGAAGAGAGCGAGGAAGGCTCCTACATCTGGAAGCCCACCGTCAGGCGATGGACAAACCATGTCAGGGTGTGATGCCATCAAAGGCACACCTGCATGAAGGTAGAGGCTTGCTTTCTCGAGGCGTTCATACGTTGTCTCAGTATCGTATCCAAGAACAACGTATTGAGGATTTGTGGAACGCGTTGAAATCCCCTCAGCTTCGAGCATCTCACACATTCCTTGGGTTCCAACACAGTAGGTTTCTGTGACGTTGTTCCGCTTCAGCCACGCAATGCAATCATGGGTCGAGAGCAAGACATCATCCGATGTTGCTGGAATCCCCATTTTCTCTAACTTCTTGACGTATTGAGCAACACTCCGAGAAGAGTTGTTGGAAAGGAAAAACCGCTTCACACCTTGGTCATCGCAGCGCTGAAGAAAATCCAAGGCACCATCAATCAATTCTCCACCGAGGTAAATCGTTCCATCTAAATCGAGAAAAACCGCTTTGATGCCTTCAAGTGCAGTCCCCATGATGTCACCTTAGAACATCAAGGTCTTGAACATGAACCATGGCGAGTGCAGGTTTTCTTGCGCTTCTTTGCTTGCAATCATCTCGGTCATCATTTCTTGCAATTCTGGTTTGCGACTTGCTTTACCAACAAACCAATTGAGCAACCATGATTTTCGACTCAATGACTGCATCCGGTAACTGTTTTTGAGTTCAGCACCAAGTGTTGTCCAAACTTCGGTTTGGTATTCTTCAGGAGTTCGACCTTCAACGATGTGGCGCGCAGCGATTTCACCTGTAACGAGTGCATTACCAACACCTTCTCCAGAGAATGGATCGATGAGACTTGCAGCATCGCCAACGAGCCACGCACCGTTCATAGCCATCCTTCGAGGTTGATTCTTCTGTTTCTTTCTCGGCGACCCGAATGGAAGTTGCCACCCTTTCGCACTTCCTTTCACCATAGTTGCATTTGCAAAACGCTCCTTGAATTGGGGGTGATTGGCAATGATGTCCTTCTGCAACGCTTTCAACTTCTTTGATTGCTTGTCCATCAAATGCATGACCATGCCACAACCAACATTGACTCGACCTTCTCCGATAGGGAAAATCCAGAAGTATCCGGGAATGATGGTGTCAACAAAGTGAATCTCGATATCACCAATGTTTCCTTCGCAACCTTCTACGCCGTCCCAGTATTCGCGATATCCTCCACAGTAATGCTTCCGATCGACCATTGTCTCTTCGTACGTATCGACAACGAGTGAAGTGGCAACTGGGCAAAGATAACCGCCTGCACCAACGATGGCAGGTGCATGAAATTCCATGACTGTACCCTTCCTTCCACCTACCGTTAAGCGAATTCCGGTAGCCTTTCGCTTCGATTTCGTTCCTTTTCCTGGGTCGTTTCCATCGTTGTACAAGACTTCCTTGACCGAACCTCCTTGAATGACAGACCCGCCTTTTTCGCGAACCAATTCTTGGACACGATCAAAGAGCAAATGATCGAATTGTTGCCGAGGCAAGGCGTATCCTGCCTCAAGGCGAGCAACGTCTTCTTCAGGTAATGGAACGCGCACTTCATTGCCATTTGGGCTGGAGAACAAAATTCCATTCACTCTGAAATGAGGTGTTGATTCAAGCGTTTCTTTGACACCGAGGGCTTTGACATGAGACAGCGATTTTCCACCCACGGCGTCTCCACATATTTTGTCCCGAGGCCAAACGCCTTTTTCGATGAGGAGCACTTTCTTGTCAGCCATAGCGAGATAGCCTGCAGCAGAACATCCGCCCGGTCCACCGCCGACGACAATGGCATCAAATGGTGACCCAGATTCAGGCACTTCGCCGGTTTCGATGGACTCCTCCCATGACGCCATGGTTCGACCACTTATCGACGCTCTTTGAGCCTTCTTGAACGACCATCATCACTATGCACTATGAATGGAAGAGGGGATTCATGGAGGCATTGATGCGCAGAAAGGCGGCATGGGGCCTTCTCGCCGTGACCTTTGCTTGGGGTGCAACCTTCATTTGGATGAAACAGGCCATGAATGCCATCCAACCAGAAATCGAGGCATATGGTCGAACCCCCGTTGTTGCAACGCTCGTTGGTGGACGATTTCTAATCGCCTTCATTGCTCTGTTTTTGATTTCAAAAGAGGCCCGTTCAGCACTTAGCGATCAACAATTATGGAAAGGAGGAGCAATTCTTGGCGGCATCTTGCTTGTTGGTTTCATCACTCAGATGATTGGTCTCGATTCAATCACACCATCGACATCAGCGTTCTTGACCTCGCTCTATGTCGTGTTTACGGCGTTGATCACAACGACACTAACTGGACAAAAAGTGACTCGAACCATGATTCTCGGTGTTGCCCTTGCAACATTTGGAGCAGGATTCATCGAAGGGCCACCCCACCTGTCATGGGGCGCAGGAGAAGTTCTCACCGTCTTTTGTGCCTTTTTCTTCGCTCTGCATATCCTCTATACACAGAAAATAACCGAAGAAATGAGCCCAATTGGCGTAACGAGTACCTCCTTTCTCATCGTTGTTATCGGAAGCCTCGTGGTCGCGATTCTCACAGCAGGAACCTCAACAAACGATGCATTATTGCTTGTTACGAACAATGGTGTCATCCTCCCATTGCTCTGTTTAGGCCTGTTTGGATCGTTGTTCGCTCTGCTGTTGTTGAATCTACTTCAACGCTTCCTCCACCCTGTCCAAGCAGCCATTATCTATGCTCTCGAACCGGTTTGGGCGACCATCTTTGCCTTAGGTTTGGGCATGACCAGTTGGACGGGCTGGATTGCGGTTGGCGGTGGGGCTTTGCTCATCGGAAATCTCATGGTTGAACTACGCGAGAATCCAAACGAACGAGCTCCAAAATCCGTTGTTATATTTGATCCTGAGGAAGAATAAGCCATCGAAAAGTAGCACATCGTTCAAATCCTGTCTGCCATGAGGAAATATTGGGCGAGACCATGCCAGAAGACAACAATCACCGCGATGCGACCAAAAACGTGCACGCAGGAACCAATCATGTTGGAGATTCTGTAAACACACCGATTTTCCTTTCATCGACCTACAAACTCACGGAAGAACGCTATGCTGGCTGGGCTGCAGGAGCCCAGCATACACTTCTCTACTCACGACTTTCCTCTGTTAATTCCGATGCAGTCGCCCAGAAAATTTGCGCAATGGAGGGCGGAGAAGATGCTGAAACGTTTGCAAGCGGTATGGCAGCTATTTCGACAACCATGTTGATGCTCCTCAATCAAGGCGACCACATCGTCGCATCTGCCGATGTTTATGGGGGAACCTATGGTCTGATGACAGAAGAATTGCCAAGACTTGGTATTGAGACAACCATGGCCGACATTCGTGACCCTTCTTCGTACGAGGCAGCTATTCAAGACAATACGAAGATCATGTATATCGAAACCATCACCAATCCAAACCTCAAGGTTTGCGATATTCCAGCGATGGTTGAGGTTGCAAAACGACACAATTTGCTGGTTATCGTTGACAACACATTCGCTTCACCCTGGGGTTGTCAGCCTTTGAGCATGGGCGCTGATTTGGTCATCCATTCCACAACGAAATACCTTGGAGGCCATTCCGATCTTCTTGGAGGAGCAGTCGTTGGATCAAAGGAGTTGATTTCAAAGATTTTCATGGGCCGTGTTCATTTTGGAGGGGCTCCAGATCCGCACAATTGCTACCTCCTTGAACGAGGTATGCGCACCCTTCATGCACGCATGCCAATCCTCACATTAAATTCTGCAGAACTTGCACGCCGCCTCCAAGATCACCCGAGCGTGGTCCGTGTTCAGCATGTTACCTTGCCCTCACATCCCGATTACGAGGTGGCGCAACGCGTTGTACCAAAGGGATGCGGCATGCTCGGAATTGTGGTCGAAGGCGGTGATGAAGGTGCTATGGAATTTATGTCCAAACTCAACCTGTTTTACGAAGCCACCTCGCTGGGCGGAGTCGAATCCCTGATCGAAGTACCTGCAACATCAAGCCATATGGCCATGCCAGTCGACGTTCGTATTGCTGCAGGAATTGAACCTGGCTATGTGCGTATGAGCATTGGAATTGAAGACGTTGAAGACTTATGGGAAGACTTGAATCAGGCACTCTCTTGAGCAGGTAACGACTCTTGCTGTCCTGTTGACGTATGGAGGACTCTTAGGGCTTCCACAAATTTTTCCTGATCAATATCGTCAGAATCGAGAAGACCTTGTCCTGCCACAAGCAATGCTTTCGTTGCTTCCATCCAAGCTCCACCGCGATCTCGAGCGAGCGATTCGAAATGCCATTCTTGTCCGGTTGAGCGTTCAGCAGCACGCAACCATGCCCAACCTGCAGCAGCGCCATCGATATCGTCATGGCGTGATGTGGCTTTTCGTTCAGCGATTCCCGGACCTTCCAAAAGACCAGTGAGAATCAAATCATGAATTGCACCAACAGGTCCTGGAAGATCGCCAATTCTGTAAGGGAACTTTGCTTTCTGCTGTGCTTTCTTCCTTGATGAATCCAATCCTTTGAGGAATGTTTTGAGGGGTTTGGGTTTCTTCAATTGTTGCTCCCAAATGATTTCGGCTTCATCACCATCAATTCCAATGGATGTGAGCCCTGCTAGGCCAAAATCTTTCCACAGGGCATGAACTGCATCGGTGAGACTTGCACCTTCCATGACTTCGACGATGCTTCCCTCACGCTCTTGTCGTCCACCTCTTGCATCGATTCGAATTCCTTCTTCTGTTTGTTTCATGGCCTCAAGGAACACACCTGCTGCAAGCAGTTTCTCATCCTGTGAGCCCTGCATGTCCTCCAAAGATGCTAAAATCTGTTCAACGGAATCACCTTTGCTCCATGAAGAGCCAATAAGCAAACCGAAATCGAGTGAATCAAGAACTGCACGTTCACAAGCGCGTGTGAGATTGCCTTCTGGAACAGTCAAACCATGCCAACCAGCCATCAACTTCTCAAGACCTTCTTGTGCACCATTTGGAAGACCGTCATCCAAGTCCCATCCATTTGGAACCCACATCGCATCAATGTCAACAATTGAGGTGAGCAATGGAGGAAGCATTGAAAGTGCAAGATGGTGAACAAAGGCACTCTGTTTTTCTTTTGTAGCTTTCAACGATTGTAAATCAATCCCAACAATCGGTCCATGTTTGAAACTGAGACGAACCCATCCTTGTGAGGAAGGCGTACCGCTAAGAACCTCTTGGCTGGTTATATTCCCAGCCACGTAAACATCGACGCCCTCCAATTCTTCGTGTTTGAAATCAAAACGAGATCGCTCGAGAACATCTTCCAACCAACCTTTTGGAGGGTTTGGATTTGGTCCAGTACATACAAATCCATCTTCCCAAGAGAAGAAGTACATGCCTTTTCGTGCGTGTTCTTCCCATGGCAACATCCGCAATGTGAGATTCTGATGATTTTGCAATCCAGCAAGATACCCTTGCTTCCCGTCACCACGTCGAATAAACGAACCCGACCCAAAATTCGGAGATTTGAAATTTCCAACGAGTGAAATTTCCTCATCATGTGCGGCGTGCAACGAGCCAGCCAGTGCTTTTCCGACCGGGTCACCACGTTTTGCAAGCATACGCTTCGAGAGCCATTTCATATCGTCCTTTTTTGCAACAATCTTTCGAAGGTCTTGCAACGTTTTTGTTACTGGATCCTTCCGACCCCAACTTAAGCGACCTTTCCACGTCATGGTTGGGAGATACTTGTCAGGATCGTCGAGGAGCTGTCGCAATTGCCGACTGAGCCGCTTCGCCGTAGCATCGTTTGCATGCTTTGTTCCACGCATCCGCATCCGCTGTTTTTGGCCAGGAAAGGATACCTGCGCTGGTCGTGCCATAAGCCCGTCATCCCATTCCAAACAGGCGTCTCGCTTGAGGTCTTCCCCCTGAATATGTCTATGTTGCAGGAGTGCGTGCTGTCATCATGGCGGTCGTTACATTGCTTGGGATAGCCCAAGATGGAGGGCGCCCGCAGCCAGGGTGCACCCGTCCATGTTGCAAAGATCTTGGAAACGAGGATCTCAGAAGTCCTGTTTCGCTGAGTGTCCAAACCTCAGGAGGGAAAACCATTCTTGTGGAAGCAACAAGAGACTTAGGACGTCAACTCCGATTTATTGGAAACCCTCCCATAGAACACCTCATTCTCACACATGCCCATCTCGGGCACGTGGACGGTTTGGGTCTGTTCGGTAGGGAAACCATGTCGGCTCGAAACATCCAACTCCATTGCAGTCCGTCCATGCAATCTCTCGTCAAGAAAACACCAGCATGGAACCAGTTGTTGAAACAAAATGTGTTTCAATTCGCCTCATTCCCTCGTATTGAAATCGACGATGTTGTTGTTGAGTTTCACCAAGTCCCCCATCGAGATGAGTTATCAGATACGCATGCAATCATCGTTCGTGGGAAGAGCAACTCGATTCTCTTTTTGTCCGATCATGACACATGGAGAGAGACGCTCCATGCATATGAGTGCGATACGATTCGTGAATTCCTTGCAAAACTCAATGTCGACATTGCACTGCTTGATGGAACGTTTTGGTCGGGCGATGAACTACAAGGGCGCGATATGAACGTCGTTCCGCACCCGACTGTTGAAGAATCGCTGGAACGATTAGGCGAGCGATTGGAAAAAGATCCACAAATTGTATTCTTTCATTTCAATCATACAAATCCACTGCACCATGTTGATTCGAAGGAATACAAAATCCTGACAGAATTAGGATGGGACGTCGGCTTTGAGACCCAACAGTTCATTCTATGATCTCTGTAAGCGTGTAGTCCAACGTGATTAAAGAAACAGTCCAATCTACGGATTCATCTGAATCTCCGTTTTGACAAACTGGAGAGCCTCCACTGTTAACAACAACGTTGATTGTAAATTCATACAATCCCATTCCGGTATCGCCGCCATTGAGCATGGAAGCGATCGAGGATGTTGAGTTGGTCGTTGTGCTTCCAACAAGACTTGAATCAATCCAATAGAATTCAGATTCGAGCGTTTGTTGCAATCCTGAATTGGCTACGGTGGAACCGTCAATACCTCCATCATATCCTACCTCGTCATTTTCCGTGTTTGCAAGGAAATTGCAAGCTTGTTCGTTATCCGTATGGCTCGTTGTCATGTGGAACCCGACGACGTTCAGCCCATCCCAATCAATGGCATCACTGGAAGCTGAAACTTGGGCGCTATCAGAGATTATCTCAGTCCCCGATCCGATTTCAATAAGAGAAAAATTCCCATCGATTTGATACATGGCGACCCTGTTGGCGTCTGAATCTCCATCACCGTTTGGTGCATAGGTAGCGTAGGCCACTTCAGCCACACCGGCGAGACATAGGGCGATGACACCGAATACGACGAATCGACTCTTCTTTGCTTCTGTTATCTCAAATCGTCCAAACGGATTGGAGGCAGAATCTTCACGAATGGCGCACATGATGAAGTGGGCAATGAATGCTGATCCAACGCCCGGAACAGAAGGGAAAACATCCTCTCCAAGACCAAGGACTGTCCATACGATAACACCTGTGAAGGCCGAAATCATCATGACAATCGAGTGGAATGTGTCGGGCTTGTAGCCAGTCCAGCGAACGATGAGAAGTGGAACGAAGATGCCACCAAGGCCGTAGACCGCAAGAACGACGAGGGCGAACACAGAATCGCCACCTGGCACGTAGAGCCCTCCAATCGAGATTATTGTTGCAGCAGCGGCAACGTACAATGTAACGATCTTGGTCGTCTTGTGATCTTCCCGCCACTCTGGTTCGATGTCATCGGTTATCGCTGCAGTACAGGCAAGGACTTGACTGTCCGCTGTTGACATGGTTGCGGCAAAGATTGATGCAAGGATCATTCCAACTCCAAGAGCGGGAAGCGTGTCCATAGCGAGGGCAGGTAGGCCGAGTTCGGCATCGAAATCTCCGTCTGTAAACAACACTCGACTAGCAAGTCCGATGATGAACATCAGTGCGATGAACGGCGTTTGCCAGACGAAGAACCAAATCATGGCCTGCTTTCTGTCCTCATCAGAATTGAGCGTCATGACTCGGGATACAACCTGAGGTTGACCTGCAACGCCCAACCCGCCAAGGAAGAATGCGAGTAGATAGAGAGAAATGCCCAATGAGATATCAGTTGGTAGAAAATTGACAAGGGTAGCACTCTGGGATTCCAGTTTGTTGTGCATTCCAGCGAATCCTCCAACATCGCCAAGAGCAACCCAGCAGAGGATAATTGAGCCGATGATCATGACGCATGATTGAGCAGCATCAGTCCAAATTGAGGCCCGAATTCCTCCTGCGTAGCAGTAAGCAACAACGAGAACGAATCCGATGAGAATACCAACCAATTCAGGCCATCCGAGCATAACAAAGAGTGCTTTTCCACCTGCAGTGAGTTGCGCTGCAGCATAGATTGACAAGAAAAAGACCGAAAGTACTGCAGCCAACTTTGCTTCAGGAGCTCCTGCTTTCTCTGAGACCAGAGATGAGAGCGAACGCAGGCCTCGTTCATTTCCTTCCTTTTGAATGAACTTGTACAGCCAAGCCCATGCGACCAACTGTCCGACAGTGGAAATCAAACCGATCCAAATAGCAGAATAACCCATCAGGTAGATGAATCCAATGAAACCGATGAACATGTAACCAGAGTTCCACGTACTGACCGCTGAGAGCGCTGCGAGAGCAGGATGCATTCCACGTCCTGCCACGAGGTAGTCATCGGTTGTGTCTTGTTTGACGCGCATACTTGCAAGTCCAACACCTGCGAAGAAACCGAGAAACAGCAAGAAGGAAAGAAGAATTCCAACATCCATCGTATCACATCCAACGGTCGATGGCCTCTTGTTCCATCTCCGATAAGTTGGCTAAGAAGACCATGCAATTCAATCTCCCGCCTGATTGGGTTTTGAGATTGCTGATGGGAGTTGTTTTCATGAATGCATCGTCCGTGCCTAAATCACAACAAAGGACACATATGGAATCGAACAACGAATCTACTTGTTGCTTCAGGGCTTCATCAACATCTGATTCACTGAGTTTCTGAGCCATCTTTTCGATGCTTGCGAATGCATCCACTGGCTGCATGGGGCGCTGGTCACCGGTTCCTGCGCCAGTAGGATCGAGATCAAACAACACCAAGGTGTGGAGGCCTTGCATCTGATTTCTCAACATCACCTCGAGTGGCGATGTAACAACCCAGTCGCCGTACGGATAGGTCAACGTTGTCGATCGTCCAAATTTGTAATCCGAAAGGCCCGTTGAACCCGGTACAAGGGTCGTTATAGAGATGCCATGAATCACTTGAACAGGAAGACCAGCCTTCTGAGCACGCAGTTGAAAGTCGATGTGTGTCGTTGCCTGCATTGGATCACCAACAACCAAGATGGCGATGGATTGCGCTTTCGCTCGTTTGAAAAGCTCTTCAGGTCGCTCAACAGCTGGCCGCATGATGCGTTCAATTGGGCCAATCAACTCTTCTAATTTTGACAATTCATCCTCAGGCCACAATGCTGTGTAGGCTTCATAGAGACGGATATCGGCGTTCTTTGCAACTTCAACAGCCTCAAGCGTCATGGATTCGACCTTTCCGGGCCCCATTCCAATCAGCGCAAAGCCAGTCATGCTGCCATTTCCCATCCTCAAACCTCATACTTGCGATGGTTCTCCGAGACCCATGCGTCATTTGAGGGTGCCGAGTGCTCAGACGTCGCATTGGATTGACTTCTGCAAAACAAATGGCTGGTATGAAACTGGGTATCGAGTGCAACGAGTTGGCGACAACACAGCCATCCCGCTCAATGTGAATGCACCTCAAGCCGATGACTCTGTTTGGGGAGAAAACACAATGATTCACCTTGATGTAACCGATAAGAAAGCCAGGCATTATTGGGAGCACATTTCGAATGAGACACGGACTGAGTTTGGTGATGAGTTCCCACAAGCGTTTGAGATACAGGGAGATGTTTTGCTCGTTAAGATTCCAGACGAGATGGCTGAGGTTGGACATGAAATTGCAGGAGCGATGTTGGAACAATTCCCATCTGTCCGCGTTGTGTGTCACGACGCTGGCGTTGTAGGTGAATTTAGAGTTCGTAACCTAAGAGTACTCAAGGCTCGAAACGACAACAAATCGACGCAAACACGATACCGAGAACACGGTCATGAATTCAACATCAATCCTGCTGTTGCATACTTTTCAGGTCGTTTAGGAACCCAGCGAATGCGAACTCTTGATGCAGTCTCTTCGATGTCTCAGTCGAAAGGTCGACCACTTGTCATCGTCGATCCATATGCTGGAGTTGGACCCTCAATGGCACTGTTGTACACCGATGCAGACCTTGTTTCCAAAGCCTATGTCAACGATATGAATCCAGACGCAATTCCTCTTCTGAAACAGAATATGGAATACTTTCATTCCAAACGCAAGAAGGATGGTACGTACGTTGTGGATTGTATGGATGCGCGCGAACTCATGAAATCAAGACCAGAATTAATTGGTACTGCTGACGTCCTTTTGGTAAACCTGCCTCACGAGGGGATTGATCATTTACCGGAGCTTCTCCCACTGTTATTGGATGAAGAATCGTTGCTTTGCGGCTGGTCAATTCAGGAAAAACAAGCGGATATTGAACATCAATTGCGTGCAATAATCGAAGTAAGTGATTGGATTATCGCCAAGGTTCATGTTGAAGAGATCAAAGGATTCTCAACTGCAAAAGCCATGTTCCGATACGAACTCATTTTGTCAAAGAGAAACAAGCGTTGAATTGATGAACATCCTATTGCTGGGATAACTATGCGCAACATTATCCAGTGTTCAGGATGTGGGGCTAGTATCGACATAGCAGGCGCAACACCTCGTATCGACGGTATCAAGGTGTGGTGCAGGGTTTGTGGAACTGTTACAGTTCACTTCAGAGATGGTGGCGCCCGCTCCGGGAATTGAACCCGGGTCGCAGGAATGACAATCCTGCATGATAACCTCTACACCAAGCGGGCCGTAGGCATCCATCCGTAACGGAACCGCTATTTAAGCCGCGAGGTATGGCATAGTCAGGGACGGCCATGGCAGCAAAGAAAACCTCGGCAGAAGAAGCACGAGAACAAGCAGAGGAAGCCGCTCTAGGCTCCATGCTCGATGGAGCATTTGGCGCCATGGAAGGAATCGAAAACACTCCCCCATCTCCGGGGCCATCCGGTCCACCTGGACCGTCGGGCCCACCATCAGGACCGACAGGCCCTCCTTCTGGACCACCTCAAGGACCCCCAAGCGATGGCCCGTCTGGACCTCCAACGGGACCTCCAACGGGACCTCCAACGGGACCTCCGACGGGCCCACCCACTGACCCACCAAAAGGACCACCTCAAGGACCCCCAGCCGACCCTCCTGTTGCTCAGGATGAACCAGTTGAGGAGCCAGAACCAGTTGTTGAGGAAGTTCAAGAGACGCCCGCAGAACCAACCGCTCCAGAAGAAGCAGAACCCGTTCAAGATGAACCGGTTGAGGAAGAACCTCAGGCGGCGGAAGAAGTATCTGAATCCGAAGCTTCTACAGAAGAAGCCGCACCTGAGGTGGCTGCTGGAGAAACCCCTCCAGCAAATGAAGAAGAAACGCCTGAATCAGCTGCAACTGAGCCGGCACAAGAAGACAACCCTCCAGAGGAAGCGCCGATTGAAGAACCAGTTGCAGAGGAAGAGCCTGCTGAAGAACCTCCAGCAGACACTGATCGAGAAATGGAAATCGCTCGTCTTACAGCAGAAATTGAACGTCTGCGTGGAAGCCTTGTCGGAGCCGCCGAAGTCATTGAGGAGATTGAGGAAACACCGATGCCACCTGTTGTACTCGACAACATTGTCGTTCCCCCACACATTGTAGCCGACTTTGCTCGACTGGGACGTCAACTCAGTCGAGAAGGACTGGTCAAAGGAACAATGGGTGCCATTTCCATGCTCCACCCAGAAGAGCCAGGCTTGATGATCAGCACTCGCCATTCAACCATGCTTGCTCGTCTGGACGAACGAGGTATTGTCGGAGGCCATCTAGGAGGAAATCCTCCTCGTGGTGCCATTGGTGAATGGAAGGTGCACGAAGTTCTCCTTGCTTCTGTTGCAGCACTCGCCACTGGTGGTCCAGCAGCATGCATACACATGCAAGGGCCATTCACAACTGCGGCAAGTTGTGAGAAGGACCTCATTCTTGTCCAACCAATTGACGTTCTCGGTAAGGAACACATTGGCAAGGTTGTCATTGTCGATCCTGACGATGATGCTCCAGATGAATTCCTTCGCCAGGTCGCAGAAGCTTTGCAACAGGGTGGCATGCGCTGTGTTGTAGTTCGAGGATATGGAGCCTATGCTGTCGGAGCCAATCTTGACCAAGCCATGGCCAACGCAGCCATGCTTGAGCATTCCATGAAAGTCCTTCTGCTCGCTCGACAAGCCAATCTCAAAATCTAAGCATCTCGTGCTTTTCGACAAACTTCGACGAAGTTTTCGAACATCTCTTTGCCGAACTCTGAATCGTTGACTTCAGGATGGAACTGCAAACCGAAGCGATCTCCTGCATTGTTTTCCATACCTTGAACTTCACAAGAAGGACTACTTGCGGTTACGAAGAAACCCTCTGGAACAACATGGACTTCATCGTTGTGAGATTCCCATACGGTTTGGGTTTCTGAAGTCCGAGCAAAGATTTTCCCTCCTCCATTATGGAGATTGATTTCCATCGCCCCAAATTCCGGGATTGGTGATTCACGAGCGTCGCCACCGTAGAATCGAGCCATGAATTGATGGCCAGCACAGATTCCAAGAATTGGGATATCGAGTTTCAAAAATTCAGCACAGTTGCCCAATTCACCAGACAGGCCAATTCGCGCTGCGCCCCCAGAAAGGATGAGCCCATCCAATTCTCTGAGTTGTTCGACAGGCGTGTCGTTTGGAATGATTTGAGTGTCGACTTTAAGATACTTCAACATCCTCCATTCTCGATGTGTCCACTGTCCGCCGTTGTCCACAACATCGATGACAAGAGGTGCATCTTCTCCCATGAAGTTCTTTGTTCCGAGAACATCCTTGAACATGCCGAATTCCGCGCGTTCATATACTCTAGAATTTCACAGTTAGCGAGGAACAACAATGTCGGATAAGAAATTCACAGTTCACGTAGCACGAGAGAGTGGTCACGAGCAAGAGCTCATGACCCGAGAGAACATCGTTGAGATGGTTTCTGCAAATGAAAACACCTGGGTCTTTGTCGATTCACAAATGGTCAGTGTCGAAGAGCTCGAAAACATCGAGTTGAACGATTCTACCGAGATTCGAATCAACCCCGGTATGGTCGGCGGAGCAGAGACCTTCACTGTACTTGTTGCAAGCGAAAAAGGCGACCAAGCCATGCTTATGACCAAGCAGGAACTCGCAGGCGAGTTGACGAACAACCAAGGCAACTGGCTCTTTGTCGATGGCCAAATGGTCGATGCAGCCACCATTGCAAACACCGAACTCAACCAAGACAATGTCTTGCGATTGGTACCGTCAATCGTTGGTGGATCTGAAACGTTCACGGTTCAGGTTACAGACGCCACAGGCCATTCGGTCTGTGAAATGACCAAGGAAGAAATCGCTTCAAGCGCAAAGGAAGCCAACAACTGGGTGTTTGTCGACGGCCAGATGGTTGCTGCAAGCGCTATTGCAGACACCGACCTTTCTCAGGCGACTGAGATCCGCATGACGCGACCACTTGTCGGTGGCCTCTGAGATTGATTTCTCGACGGACAGGTTCAAAACCAATGGGCAGGTCGGTTGGGCTATGTCGGAACTTGTAGACTACAAGTGTGCGCTTTGCGGCACCATCGAAAGCTTTGACCGAGAGCGAAACGGAATTCACTGCAGCCATTGTGGTTGCAAGATCTTCATGAAACTCCGCAGAAGCAGCGGAGATCGAAAGAAGAAGACACTCAAGGCAGAGTGAATTCACACAAATGGTCAAAGACCTTTGTCGCTGAATGATACCCATGGCGAGTTGGCTTGAGACCTACCATCCTCGTCGCTTTTCAGACCTTGCACTTGAGCAATCAACCATCGAGACCATCGAACGTGTAGCGCTCCAAGCCAACCCACCCCATCTTCTTCTCTCTGGTCCTCCCGGATCCGGAAAGACCGCTGCATGGCGCCTCATTGTTCGACAGGTCCTTGGCCCTTCGTGGCGCTCAACAACTCATGTTCTGCAAGCCAAGGATCTTGCGAAGTCTGCCGGAGCAATGGCTGCTTTTGAGTCGTTCTTGCGACCCGGAGGAAAGGATTCAAGCGATACACTCGCAAGTAGAACCTCTCTCGATGCGTTTGACTCGACATTTTCGCAGGTATCTGCGGACGACATTGCTCCAGCGGGCCACGAGTCCCAACGTGGAAGTCAAACCGACGTCCATATTTCTCGCATCATCGTCATTGAAGACGCTGACTATCTCGGGCACAAACGTCAACCACTCTTACGCCGTATGATGGAGGCAACAAGCCAAACATCGCGATTTATTTTCACAGCTCAAACTCCTTCTCGATTGATCGATGCGCTTCGTAGTCGGACACAACACATCCGGCTTACGGGCGTCCCACGCAAGCAAATAGAGTCCAAACTCGCAGAGTTGTGCGCTTCTGCAGACGTTGAACCGGTTCGAGGTATTCTTGGAGACATTGCTCATATTTCGAACGGTAATCTTCGAAAAGCCATCTTCACAACTGAAGTCCTCGTACTTCGAGATCTTCTTGGTGAACGAGGTAATCTCCACCGTCTTCTTACAATGATATCTACCAATGAAGTCCAACGAATGATAGAAGCTGCATTGCGAGGCCAAGTCGTCGAATGGCGTTGGGAGAAGGACGGTTACAAGAACACGAGAAAACTCAAGGGTGCCTTGGGAATCTATGACGAAATCATTACACAACAGAGTTTGGAAGCGGAAGACATTGTTGAACAAGCGCATCAAGTTCTCACTGGAGGGCGCCTCAATCTTCCAGAGGATCAGTTGACGCTCGCGCTTACTGCGTTATCGGACTGCGATGTACGCCTTCGGCGTTCTTCACAAGGACGTATTCAAATCGAGCAGATGTTGCATGATTTTGCTGCCATTCAGCAACAGTAATCTCCATGATAGGGAGCGTTTTGGCAACGCTGGGCGTGTAGCACAGCTGGATAATGCGTC
>CEUK01008434.1_pt1 | contig 17546 bp, 19 predicted proteins | sample 356451 | NCBI WGS metagenome assembly CEUK01 (sample SAMEA2622843, study PRJEB7988) | marine metagenome | isolation source: saline water (ENVO:00002010), including
GCATTACATGTTCAGAAAGTTCTTTCGGATCATTTAATAAATCCAATTCCAGTTCACTATCTTCCTCAGCATCAGAACCTCTTGGTCTAGTACCTGCAATAGGTCTTAAGCTTGCTATTATTTTATCGTTTTTTGATCTTTCAGCTTTTACCATAACCTCTGGACTAGAACCTATAAGAAACCAATCCCCAAAATCAAAAAATGCCATATATGGAGAAGGATTTACCATTCTCAAGCTTCGATACAAATCAAATGGTTTACTTGTAACCTCCGTTTCGAATCTTTGGCTAATAACGATTTGAAAGATATCCCCTTTTTTAATAAATTCCTTTGCCTTTAAAACAGTATCTAGAAAGTCTTCTTTCTTCCAATTACTTGAAACATTAATATTTAAATCATTTTTTTGTTTCCAATTTAAAATATCAACTTCTTTTAAAGGGACTTTCATCAAGCTCTTAATATCTTCTATCTTCTGTAGGGAATTATTGAATACATCATCAATAGAAAAATTATTGATTTTTGTAAGGTCTGCATAAATTACTGCTGTAATACATCTTTTTAATTGATCAAATATAATAATTTGATCAAAAAACATCCATGACCCATTAGGGATTTGGTTCTTGGTTTTATGATAAGTAGGCACGGATGGTTCTATATAGTTAATTAATTCATATCCCCAAGAACCATATAATTGCCCAATAAAAGGGAATTCTTCTAACCTAATAGAGTCATATTCTTTAGTCCAATCTCTCAGAAGATTAAATACATCGCCTTTCACAATATCTTCATCACCATTTCTATGTCTTCTAATAGTTTCATCTCCATGACAGACCGCCTCCCACAGAGGATTATTTGCTACGACACTCCATCTACCTATATTTTCTCCCCCTTCAACTGACTCAAGAAATACTCCATGAGTATTTTCTTTAGATAGTTTCAACCAAGTTGTAAGTGGAGTTTCGAGATCAGCAGGCCATGATTGATAAATAGGTATAAAATTTTTACCACTTTTAAAAGCCTTAATAAATGTATTTTTTGAACTTATCATGCTATTAATTTCACTCCAGATTATAAATAGAATTAGCTTTTATAACAACATCTAATAAATTAATCAAATGTATTCTTTGTAGTAAATTTTAGCCCAGCAGGATTAGGATTTTCACCAATTCTTCTTGGGTTATGACCAACCTGTTCACGACCTTCATTTACCTTTTCAGGGAATACGCCATCTTTTGGATGCAGAAATTCAATATCTCCACCAGGAAAGATTCTATAAATTTTAAAGTTCTCAATTCTTGGTTTAAAAGCTCTTAATTGAGTTCCAAGAGCTAAACATTGTTCTTTTCGAGCAAAATACATTAAATTATCACCTTCATTCATAATGGCAGCTCCACCAGTTGGCAGTTCGAATGCTTGCTCCTTAGAACTATTCCAACAAATTGCATATTTTTCTTCAGTTTCAGCAGAATTAAGAAGACCCCCAGTACTTCCTATATGTTTTGGAAATTGACCAGTTAAAGATTCAGTCATCTCTGTATTTTAATAGTTTTATATATGAAGCTAACATTTTAAATTTGCAAAAATTGGAAATAAAATAAAGTATCTACATTAATTAATAAAATCTAATAAGTTTTTAAGGGATTTAAATGCTCTCATAGATCGGGAAGAAGACAGTAAGTCCAGTATCTCTTCTTTTTGTAACATGTCCTCCAAGACTAGCTAATAATTTATATGTTGCTGACTGAGTGATTTGTAAACTTCCTGTTTGTGGATTCCAATTAAGAACTGGTCCTAAATCAGATCCATTGAAGTTACTTTCTACATTTCTTTGATCTTTCTTTTGGACTATCAACTCCAACTTCAATTGTTGTCCAGCTGGATTTAATTCCAAGATTAACGTACTTCCTTCTCTAATCCCTCTGGTATTTTTATCAATTAATCCCCCTAACATTAACTCTAGCTTTTGAGAATTACTAAGTACTTTTGGTAAGTTATCAGGAATATTAATACGCATTGCAATCCCTCTACGCTCAAGTTGAGATACCCAAAAAGGAGAAAGAGTTTTTAACATGTGACCTAAATCAACACTCGTAAGTTGTTGAGGGGAAGAAGATTCTCCACTTACTATTTCAGCTGCATTAAAAATTAAACCAAATCTATCTATTTGTTCAGTACATTCATTATCAATTTGAATCAAACGATTTCTAATAGCATCATTCATACTATATTTTTTTAAAGTAGAGCTTACTAAGGTTCTGATAGTTGTTAGGGGCGTTCTTACTTCATGCGAAATAGCTTCCAAAAGCTTAGCTTCTGAAATTTGAGAATTCTTATTATTAAACGTAGTAAAAGATTGTTGAGTATGGGAGTTTGTAATAGAATTTGCTAATTTTACAGATAGATTTGGCCAAAAATTATTTGCAAATTGAATATTTATTTTTACATTACCTAATTCTTTCAGATGTTTTTGGAAAATCTCAGATTCTTCTTTATTATCTTGATTTAATTTCATATCAACTAATTCGATTACTGTTTTTAAAGTATCCTCATCACTTCTCATTATCAAAATTTTTTTATTTTTTTCTCCTGCGATTGTCAAAATACATTGTAATTGCGGAGTAATAATCATTAAAAAAGGTTCAAATCCGTCATTGTTGTGTAAATTTAATATTTTATAGTTACAAGTATTTTGATAAGTGGTATCACATGAACTTTTGACGTGATAGTGGGGAAGATACTTAGCTTCTTCACTATTAAAATAAGGAAACCCTTCAGGAGCCCATAGCCAACCCTTCAAAGTATTTAAAATTTTTTTTTCATTTATAGCTGGCAATGGAGATGCCACCCATAAACCACCTTCTCTATAGTTTAAATTTAAAAGCTGTTTCTGAATAATCTCTAATGAGCTCCACCACATTCTTCTGGAAGTCTCATCATCTACCAACACCGGATTAGTAAATCCCTCAAGAAGAAAATTTTGTATCATTTTTATTGTGATAGTATTTGTCATGTTTTTTTAAGTGATCTACATCTCTTATAGACAGATAATACTAATCCCATAAAAATAAAGTTTATTAGCAAAGAAGTTCTTCCGTAACTCATAAACGGTAATGGTATACCTGTCACAGGACCCAATCCAATAGTCATATATATATTAATTATTATTTGAAATAAAAAAACCGAAGTTATACCAATTACGATTAATGATTCAAAATCAGTTCTAGAATTTTGAGAAATTTTTATTAATCTTATGATTAAGAGAAAAAATAATAAACAAACAATACAACATCCTAAGAATCCTGTCTCCTCACCTAAAGCACTAAAAATAAAATCAGTATGTTGTTCTGGTATAAATTGCAAATTAGTCAATTTACCTTTGAGTAATCCAGTTCCAAATACCCCCCCTGACCCGATAGCAATTTTACTCTGCAGTAAATGGTAACCTCCTCCTAATGGATCGCTCCCTGGATTAAGAAATAATTTCAATCTATCCTTTTGATAGTCTTTTAAAACATATTGCCATAACAAAGGGGCAAATTTTGCTGCACATACATGCAAAATTAATGATAAGAAAAGGAAAAATTTTTTTTCTCTAAAAGACCTATATGTCAAGAAACCAATTAATGGAAACCATGGAAATAGAAGTACGGGATATATTAAAGCTAATAATGAGGTAATGACGCAAAAAATAATAATTAAACTCCATTCAATTGGCATCTCTGCCCAATAAAGCATCACAAATAATAATGTAATTAAGACTAATGAAGTCCCTAAATCTGGTTGAAAAAAAATTAATACCCATGGTAAAAACACAACTCCTATTGGCAAAATTAAATCTCTAAAAGTAATGATCAATTTCTTTTCGAGAACAGCAGCAAGGGCTAAAACAGTACTTAGCTTTGCAACTTCTGAAGGCTGAAAAGAAATAAATCCTAAACTCAACCATCTTTGAGCTCCAAATATAGATATTCCAAAGAAATAAACTAGGACAAGAAATATTAATGACAAAAAATAAAATGGAAAAATAAACTTCTTTACTTTTTCTAGAGAAATAAACGAAATAGTTATTGCTAAAAAATATCCTATAAAGCCAGTAATTAGGTGATTTAAAGAGTCATTTGAATTTGTGTGGTTTTGAATACTTTCAATCAAAAGCGTAGATATAGTTACAAGAGTAAAGGGTATTAAAAGTAAAGAAGAAAAAAAATTATTTATTCTTAAATTTTTTTTTCGATAGAGATATGTTTGTCTTTTTAAAAATCTGAAGTTTTCAATCATTAATTTTGAAACTTGTTACTTATTAATAAAGCTAATTCTTCAAATTTCCTTGAACTATTTGTATTTGGTTCACTAATAGATATTGGTATGCCCAAATTACTTTCAGTTACTACAGGCATCTCAATAGGTATTTGAGCTAAAAGAGGCAAACTATTCTCTTCTGCAAGTAGCTTACCGCCACCACTTCCAAATATTTCATAATTTTTATCTGGTTGATCAGGGGGAATGAATACTGACATATTTTCTACTACTCCGATCAATGGAACACCTAATTGTCTAAACATGGCAAGTCCTCTGCGAGAGTCTTGAAGAGAAACTTGTTGGGGAGTGGTCACAATAATTGCACCTGAAATAGGCACTGATTGAGCTAATGATATTTGAGCATCACCAGTACCTGGAGGTAAATCAATCACTAAAAAATCCAAATTATCCCATTCAACTTGGTATAAAAATTGTCTAATAATGCTATTTAACATTGGCCCTCTCCAAATCACAGGTTGGCCTTCTTCAATCAAAAACCCCATAGAAACAAGAGATATTCCATATTTACTAATAGGAATTAGTTTCTGATCATTACCACTTCCGTTGACTTTGGGATTCTCTTCGGCTACTCCTAGCATAGAAGGCGTATTTGGACCATATATATCTGCATCTAATAAACCTGTCTTCAATCCTAACTTAGCTAAAGAACAAGCTAAATTTACAGCAATTGTACTTTTACCAACTCCCCCCTTCCCACTGCTAACAGCTATTATTTCCTTAATACCTTTAATCCTCTGTAATTGCGGGGTATTATTGTCGCTAGTAGACGTTGCCTGAGCAGCACTGTTGTCCAACTCAATCTGAAGATCCTCAATATCATCAAATGCAAGAATAAACTCTCTAGCCTCTTGCACGATCCTATCTCTCTGAGAATTAGCATGAGAAGGTAATGCTAAAGTAATTATTGATCTTGGTATCGATACCCTTACATTTTTAATCCAACCTAATTCAATGACATTCTTTTGGGTACCAGCATCAAGTATCTTTGATAAGGCATAAGTCGCTTCTTCAACAGTGGTCATCAAAAATTTTGAATACTTTTTATAAGTTAGTCGACTTTACAGAAGATTAAGAACTATGTCGAACTATCAAATAATGATAAATTTACCCCCTTATCGGAAATTATAAAGGGAAAATCATATTTGATCAAAATCTTTTCAAATTTATCTAGTCGAAATTGATGTTAAAAAATCCACCTTTAAATTCAAGAGAAAAAACAAAAAGTTTATTACTAAATTTGCAGGAAAAAATTTGTAATGAGCTTGAAAATATTGATGGGAAAGGTAATTTCAAGGAAGAGACATGGTTAAGGCCTGAGGGGGGAGGCGGGAAGTCAAGAATATTAAAAGACGGTTCGATTTTTGAACAAGCTGGGGTTAATTTTTCTGAGGTTTATGGCAAAGAGCTTCCGGAATCGATCGTATCTCAAAGACCTGAGGCTAAGGGACATGAATGGTTTGCAACAGGGACTTCATTAGTTTTACATCCCAAAAATCCATATATTCCAACAGTTCACCTTAATTATAGATATTTCGAAGCAGGTCCAGTTTGGTGGTTTGGTGGAGGAGCTGATCTTACACCCTTTTATCCTTACTTAACAGATGTAAGACATTTTCATTCAGTACATAAGAATGCCTGCTCAAGTATTAATGTTGATTTACATAAAGTATTTAAACCATGGTGCGATGAATATTTTTATCTGAGACACAGAAAAGAATCAAGAGGTATAGGAGGGATTTTTTATGATTATCAAGATGGATCTGGACCTCTTTACAAAGGCAAAAACAATAAAAGTGAAGCTTTTAAATTTTCTGAGGAGATAGGAGATCTAACTCTCAGATGGGATGATTTATTCTCCCTTGCAGAAAATTGTGGAGATGCATTTCTAAAGGGTTATATCCCAATTATTAATAAAAGAATTAATCAAGGCTATTCTGCAAAAGAAAGAGAATTTCAACTTTACAGAAGGGGGCGCTACGTCGAATTTAATTTAGTTTGGGATCGAGGCACTATCTTCGGTCTTCAAACAAATGGAAGAACTGAGTCGATATTAATGTCCTTACCTCCTTTAGCTAGATGGGAATATGGATACAAAAATGAAAAAAATTCTAGAGAAGATTTATTAACTCAAATTTTTACTAAACCTCAGGATTGGTTTGGGGATGAAAATTTAGAAAAATTCTGTATTGAAAATAATATTTTTGATTAATCAATTAAATAGGTGTTTTAAAAAGTGAACCATCGCTTTCTAGCTCAAGTGATTCTTTAAGTTCATTTTCAAGAGCTATTAATTCATCCCTATGTGCTCTTAATCTTAATTGAGTATTGATATTTTCTTCGCTATTTACTAATTTAAATTCAAATCTTTCTTCCCTCTCAGATTTATTTGAGTATATTATGCCAGATAAAGGCCCCCCTACTACTCCTAAAAGTATTGGCCACCATTTAAGACTTGGATAAATTTGAGTAATAACCAAACCTAATGCGCATGATCCTGCCCCTCCCAAAAAAGACAAAAATATCGCTAAATATTTACTTGAAGAGACATTACCTTTAAAAGTTAGGATTTTCAGATCAGAATTTCCACCAATCTGTTCCCAACCACGATTTTCAAGCCAATTTGAAATCAATGTAAGAGCCTCTAAAGGTTTTTTAGGAGAAGATATTTCTATAGTAGTTGTTCTGTCTTTACTAGATGCTCTAAGAAAAAAAAATAAACCTATTGCTAGAAGTATTGTTAGTAATAAAGTTGATTTCAAGGAGTAATTCATTTATTAAATTCTCCATTCACTGGAATTTTACTTAATATATTATGCCTAAAAAAAATAATTGTAATAAGGAAATAAAAAATTATCTAAATATTTTCAAACAAGATATATAGTATCTACTAGATAAATCATTTTTTAAAGAGTCTAAATTAAGGTTTCAACTATGAATGATAAACAAATTGCTTTTTGTGTAAATGATATAACTCAGGAGTTATATGATAAATATAAATATTCTAACTTTTTAGCAGTTGACACAGAGGCTATGGGACTTGTTCATGGGAGAGATAGATTATGCCTCATTCAAATATGCGATGAAAATAATTTAACTTCTTGTATTAAAATAGAAAAAGATAATCATAAAAGTGAAAATATAAAAAGCCTTTTTGAAGATAGTAGGTTAATAAAAATATTTCATTATGCAAGATTTGATATTGCTGCTCTCAAATGTAATCTCAATATAGAGACTTCGAATATCTTTTGTACAAAAGTTGCTAGTAAATTAGCGCGAACTTACACAAATAAACATGGTCTTAAAGATTTAATATACGAATTATGCTCGATTGAATTAGATAAATCTTCACAAAGTAGCGACTGGGGTAGTGAACAAAATTTATCTAATGCTCAAATAAAATATGCTGCAAATGATGTTAAATATTTGATTATTGCTATGCAAAAGTTGACTGAGATTTTGAAAAGGGAAAAGCGATATGATTTAGCTCAGAAATGTTTCAAAACAATTCCAGTTCATGCAGAATTAGATATTAATCATTTTTTCAATATATTTGAGCACCATTAATTTAATCTTCTACTAAAAAATTATCATCACTCTCTAAAGAGGCCATTAATTCATCAAAAAGTTTGCCTGATCCAGATCCATCAATGTTTGATTTTTGACAGGTTAAAAGTATATTATTAGCAATTTTTCTTTTTTCTTCTATAGTTTTAGAGCCTTTTTTAGAAATTTCTATCTCTACTTTTTTCTTAGCAGAAGCTAAACTTATACTCATAGTGCTAGCGATATTGGCACAAATTTTTAGGAACTCGCGATCACTAATTGGATACATTTTATTATGTGACTCTTTAAATCTTACTTTATAAAGAATACCATTTTGATTTTATATAATTTGCAATCTTTTCACTTGCTCCACTTTTGCCCATCCTTAATATCGCAATTTTTGTCTGTTCTTCTCTAAGTTTTATATCATCTAATAGATTTATTAATTTACCTATCAGGATTCTTTTATCTTCACAAACAATAATGCTGTCCCCTAATAATCTTTGCTGTCTTTTTGCAAAATGTTTTGTAAACTGCGGTCCATTTCCAGGAAGAGATAATGCTGGTATCCCTAGACCAGATATTTGTTCAGTCGCAGTACCAGCATTTGCTAATCCAACATCAGCCACAGTAGCCCATTTTTCAAATTTATTTCTTCCTAGTAAAACTCTTAGATTGTCTTTACTCCAACTTGATTCCTCACTTAAAAGGGATTGACCATTATTATTTTTGATGAAATTATGAGTTTTAAATTGATTCTCTATTAAAGACAAATCAGAATTAGGACTTAATGGCACTAAAATTAAACATTTATTTTTATATTCAAATTCATCAAGACAGGATAAAAATTTTTCCAAGTTTCTAAGAGCTTCAGGGTATCTACTTCCAATTAATACAATAATTTTTTTATAAAGATTTATTTCCTCTGGAATTTCATATTTTTTTTTCATAAAATCCATCATAGGATTTCCTAAATATTTTGCATCTATTTTCTTTTTATTTAGATTTCTTGATGTAATTTTATCCCTTACTAATACAAATTTACAGAGAGAAGACTTCATCAAATAAATCTCCCATGGATCCCATTCAGTTCCTTTACATTTATGATATGAATCTAGTAACAAATTTCCTCTTCCATGCATCCATGTATAGTCACTTTTTGGAGTGCCAATAAATCCAAATTCACAAGATGAAAACCATGCGAAAGAGAGCGGCACTAAATCGCCGATAGCAATCAAGTTATAATCATCTTTTATTTTGCGTAGCACTATATAAAAGTTTTTTAAGAGAGACCAAAGCATTCCTGCTTTTAAATCTAAAATTAAAGCTTTCAGGCTTTGATTACTAAAGCCACCACTTGGTAGAACCTGTTGGAAGCCAATTTTTTTAAAATTATCTTGAGTTATTTCATCAAAAACCGATCCATTTCCAACTAAAGGCATAACCTCAATTTTACTAAAGATCTTGATTTCTAATAATCTCTTTATTATTCCTAAAGCAATAATATCTTCACCATGCCCATTACAAACGATTAACAAAGATTTAGGCTTCCTCCTGTTATTATATCTAAGTGATTCTTTCGGATCATTGGCGGCGGCATGGCCAAGTGGTAAGGCAGAGGATTGCAAATCCTTTATCCCCAGTTCGAATCTGGGTGCCGCCTTCCTAATCTTTTCAACATTTTTCGCTATAAACCGTTGCAAGAACGTAAGTTTTTCATAGCGGTTTTCGTATTTCAATTCGTTCAGAATGTACTTTTAGTAGGCGATTAGTTGTCTGATAAATTATCAGATCATTTTACTTTAGTTACATCATCTCATTAACCGCTCATAGAGGAAAGTATAAGATTTTAAGTGATCTACTTCTTCTTTACTTTTAATCGCAAATATGGCACCTAAGACATATTCAATTATCTAACTTTCTTAGTAATGACTAAATATTAAAACTCATAATATTATGAGAAGTTTTTTACTAATGAGTAGAAAAATAGAACATTCACCAAATTAAAGACCTAAAAAGTCATCTAAAAAATGAAACGTTTGATTTTATGAAATAGTTTAATTATTTCTTTCTTCCAATACTTAAGAGTTCATATAGATGTAGTAAATGTCTCTCAGATTGAATTGGTATGAGCCAATATATATAAATGACAGACCCAACTCTACTTATTTCAATGTTTCTTGGCTTAGGAGGAGTATTTGTTTTAATAAATTCTTTTAGTGATGACGATGACAGCGATAATGATGGAGGAAAGGGAACATTTATCTATAATTCAAAACCATCAATAGTTTGAAATAACTTATACTAAAATATTTATTTTATTAATAATATTTTTTTCTTTATTCTCTTTATAACTTTTTAAATAATTATACTTTTTTACTTGGGTCTAATTCATCCATCAATTTCGACCATATTTGATCTGAAGCTATAAATCCCTTATAGTCATCAGGAAAATGTTCTCTCATGATTGGTTTAACAGCTAGGATTGCTGGAAAGCCAGAGACTATTCGAAAGTATACTTCTTTTTTATCATCTAAAACGATATGAGGAAATGGTATGGGGTTTTTCCCATTTTTTCTTTTATAGTTATGAGTATATTTTGATTTTCTTGTCATAATGTTAATCCTACTCTTCGCTTAGAAACTGTTAATAAATTCATCTACTTACAATCTTAATTTCGTAATGAATATGATTTAATTATCTTTATTTTATTCTCATTTTGCATAAACTTGATTCACATCTAATCAAAATATTTTCACAACCGTCTTGAAGGAATGCATATGATTATCCTCAATAAATATTTGAGAAAATCCCTTAATTAGACAGATAACTATTTTATCTTTCTTCATTATGAAACATAGTGGCATATCATCATCCCAATTAATTTTATGAAGTAATTATTTTATTTAAAAAAGATCTTTTAACCATAACTCACATTAATTGAATTGTTACATCTTCCATTTAGCTCGCAGTGACTTTATTAGAAGATTACTTGTTGCATAGTTCTTCAAATTTCTGAAATTCAGAATTAAATAATTTCCATGACTATTAATTATTCTTATAAATAAAATGATAATCTATATTATTAATGCAATATTTTTTAAAATTAATAATCGTTATCCGCAACACATATACCCATACATCTAATTCCATTTGATACAGTTCTTAAGCAGTGATTACAGAGGATTTTTTCCTCTTCTTTTTTAGAGATATTTTTTTCAGATTCATTCATAAGTTTGGTATTAACCAAGTCAATAGAGTCATGGCCTGCCATTATCAATCTTACTATCTGAATCGATACTAACAATGAGAGAGGCATTAGTGTTTGAAGAAGGTATATCCATAATTTTTACAGTCTCTTTAGACTTCTCTCTTACATTTGTTTCCTGAGGTTGTTCTTCTACTGAGCATGCCTCTAAAGCCTCCCTTAAAAGAGAGTCAAAAGTTGCGCCTGGCAATCTATGTCTTGCAACTTCTAAAAAAGTTCTTGGTAGAGATTCAGATGCTGCATCTCTAAGTGCAGGATTGTTCCTTCGATGTTCTTGTTCCTCTTCAATAGATTTAATAAACCTCAAAGTTACATCTCTTTTGGTGGAAGCTTTAATTAAAGTATCATTCTCAGGATTATTTACATTTGGCTCATTTTCCAAATCAAATAATCTTTTTTCAAGACTATTTAAAACCTCATTAGCTTCTTTACTAATATGAGCTAATTGACCATCAGATAAATTTGGTAAGTCTGCAACAAAAACCTTGCCATGATCTCTAAGAGTTAAAAAGGTTGGTCTTGGACCTTGATTTTGTCTATTGTTTATGTCTGAAGAATTACCAAGAGGTCTTTTCGGAGGAGTGGGTCCTGCCGAACTACGTCTACGAGTAACTCTCTTATTATTTTCAAAAGGCATAAGGATAATTAAATCTAATTAATTGTTTTTCGTATGTACTTTTGTTTTAATTTTACTATATTACATAAGAATTTTTTGAATATATGTACATCTTTGAAAATTTGTATTCAATACATATTCATCTTTTAGATTATTATTCCTTTTTTAATCTGATTAGGTTGAAAGTTACTCTTGCTAACAATCCTGCCTATTTGCCAACTTTCTAAATTATTAGAATTACATATGTTTAAAATAGATTTTTTAAATTTTTTATCAACTATAAAGCAAAAGCCTATTCCTAAATTAAAAGTATCCCAAAAATCTTGCTCAGGAATCTGACCTACTTCTTTTAGAAATTGAAAAATAGCAGGAATATCCCAAGACCTTCTATCTAGTTGAGGTATTAAGTTTTCTGGAATGCATCTCGGGAGATTTTCAGGCAATCCTCCCCCAGTAATATGAGACATTCCTTTAATCTCAATTCTTTCAGATAAAATTTGAGAAAGAAGTTTGAAATATATGAATGTTGGCTTCAATAATTCATCATAAAAATTTAAATTAGTTGTCTTTTCAAAATCTTTTTCTATATTCTTATTACTTTCTAAAATTTTTCTTATTAGGCTAAAACCATTACTATGAATTCCATTACTTTGGACACCAATAATGACATCGTCTTCACAGATTGTTTTGCCATTAATGAGATTGAGTTCATCAACTATACCCACACAAAACCCAGCCAAATCATATTTATTATTTGAATAAAAACCAGGCATTTCTGCAGTTTCGCCTCCAAGAAGTGAGCATCCATTGTCTTTACAACCTTTTGCTATACCTTTAATAACCTCTTGAAGTTGTCTCTTATCAAGCTTACCAGTAGCTATATAATCTAAAAAAAATAATGGCTTTGCTCCAGTTGTAATGATGTCGTTGATGCACATTGCGACCAAATCGATTCCTACCTCAAAATGAAAATTATTTCTTTGAGCTAATTCCAATTTTGTTCCAACACCATCAGTCCCAGATACTAGAACTGGGTTATTATAGTTAGCTAACGGTATCTTGAATAGCCCCCCAAAGCCTCCTATACCCTCAATTACATTACTTGAATGAGTGCTTTCAATAACTTGTTTTATATCAGATATAAATTCCCTTCCAGCCTTTATGTCTACACCTGATGTTTTGTAATCCATAGAAAAAAAATGATAGAATCCTCTTATATTGATCTTCCTCTGAAGATGGATTTTGTCCAGTAATTTTTATTTAAATAGATTTATTTTGTAAAGACAAAAGTGACTAAAATCATCATCAAAACAATTGAGGAACTAAATGTATGGAAAAAACAAATAATCACTCCCATTAGTTTCGTCCCTACTATGGGGAATTTGCATGAAGGACATAAACAATTAATCAAAACAGCTAAAAAATATAATTCGTTTGTGACTTTAGTCAGTATTTTTATAAATCCTCTACAATTTGATAACAAAAATGATTTAAAAAATTATCCTAGATCAATAGAAGACGATATCACCAAAAGCTTTATATCAGGTGCAGACGCTATTTTTATACCTAAATCTGAAGAAATCTATCCTGCCGATCAAAGAGTAGTCAAAATAAAAGCATCAATAAAACTATCTAAGTACCTATGTGGATCAAAAAGGAAAGGTCATTTTGATGGGGTTTGCACAGTTGTAAAAAGACTATTAGATATCATTGAACCAGAAATTATGTTTTTGGGGGAAAAAGATTGGCAACAAGTACAAATATTAAAAAATATGATCAAAGAAATGAACTTGAAGACCAATATAAAAACTATTGCGACTAAAAGAGATACTGATGGAGTCGCTTATAGTTCTCGCAATACTTTACTAAGTAAAATTGAAAGATTTAATTTAAAATTATGCACTCAAGAGTTAATAAAAATTAAAAAAAATTTTTTACTAACTCAGACAATTAACTTAGAAACTTTACATAAAACATACCAAAATTTAAATGTTAAGATTGATTATCTTGATCATTTAGATGCTTTTAATCTTCAAAAATTAAACTTTAATGAGAATATCACAATATTTGCAGTAGCAATATTTTGTGGCAGCACTAGATTAATTGATCATGTCTTTCTGATGAAAAGAGACCCTATTATTGCAATTGATGGGCCTGCGGGGGCAGGCAAAAGTACAGTTACAAAATTAGTAGCACAAAAATTAAATTTCCTATACTTGGATACTGGAGCCATGTATAGAGCATTAAGTTGGTTGTTTCTTAATAAGAATATTAATTATAGGAATCATCTTGAATTAACAAATTGTTTAAAGAAAGTATCTATAATTTTTAAAACAATAAATAATACTAAACAAGATATTTTCATTAATAATATATGTGTAACTAATGAGATCAGGAGCCAAGAAATTACATCTTTAGTTTCTGAAATAGCAAAAATTGATATAATAAGAGACTTTCTAGTTGATGCACAAAGAAAAATAGGAGAGAAGGGAGGTATAGTTGCTGAAGGAAGAGATATTGGCTCAAAAGTATTTCCAGAAGCTGAAGTAAAAATATTCTTAACCGCAACTATTGAGGAAAGAGCAAAAAGAAGAAAACTTGAATTAGAGAGAGCAGGCTCTGAAAATATTATTTTTGAAGAACTAAAAGATAAAATAGCAAAAAGGGATTATGCTGATTCACATAGAAAAAACTCACCTTTGTTAAAATCTAAAGATGCCTATGAGATTATTAGTGATGGATATTCAATTGAAGAGATCGTAAATCAAGTCATTGAGATATACACTGAAAAAATCCCTAAAGAACTACAAAATAATTTTTAAGATATGCTTTTTAAAAATCCATTCACGGAATCTTCCAAAATATCAAGTACATAATTAAAGCCATCATCTCCGCCAAAATAAGGATCTGGTACTTCTTTCTCATGAAAAACGGAAGCATATTCTTGGATTTTTAATATTTTGGAGTAATTACATTGAGACTCTCTATTTTTAATTTTCATAATATTTTTATAGTTAGAATTATCCATCGCAATAATATAATTAAATTTCTTAAGGTCATCAATATTAATCTGCCTTGCCTTACTCTTGATAATAATACCTCTTTGTTTAGCAGCGAATCTCATTCTAGGATCGGCTCCCTTCCCAACATGCCAGCTTCCTGTACCTGCTGAATCAACAATGAATTCGTTTTGTCTCTTATCATTGTTAAGTAATTGAATAAATATTGCCTCTGCGGCTGGAGATCGGCAAATATTACCTAAACAAACAAAAAGTACAGATATCTTTTCCATAATGGATATTAAAATTAGTACTTAAACTTACCTTAAAGAAAATAATACATCATTAATCAAAGCCTCTGTATAATCTTCTCCAAATAAACCCTTAAGCATAGGCCTAGCTGGATCCTTATTCTTTCTGTACTCAAGATAATTATTTTGTCCATAAATTATTTCATTCTTTAAATCGTTATTTACTTTGTCACTTTTAAATAAAGTATCTAAATATAAATTTAAATATTCTTTAAAATAATAATAAAGTTGATCAGCTATTAAAAGATTACTTGATTTTACTTTAGATAATTTTGACCAAATTAATCCAGGAGAGAAAAAAGATTGAACTTCATCGGACATCTTATCTGCGAATGGAATTTCATTATTACATGACTTTTTTAATTTAATTAATTTTTTAAGTAATTTAGTGTCAAATTGTTTTTCAATTTTTATAGAAGGTTGAAAATCTAAAACTATTAGGTACATATTTGGAAGGGATACAAAATCTACCCCAAAAAAAGGCATGTTGAAACAGGGATTTGGTATTATTAAAAAATTTAATACTGAATATTGGGGACTATCTATACATACTGCTCTAGCGAGATTAATTTTATTACAAAAAACTCCCCAAGTAGAAAGACGAACTATCTTTTTTTCTTTCCTAGGTCCATAATTAGCTTCTTTATATAAAAAATCTACAGGTATATCATACTTTAGACATCCATATTCATCTAATTTTGATACCAAATATTGAAGAAAATTTGACCATATCCATTGATCTTTATAGAACACAGTATTTTTTATTAGCATTCCATTAAAAATAATTATTATCTTAATGTAAAAAGAAATTCTTGGATAAATTTCTCAGTCCAGATTTCCCCAAAAAAGTTTTTAAATAATTTATCAGCTGGATCTTTATCAATATTATATTTATCATAATCAAAATGCTTTTTCTTTATTTCTTCGAAATTTAAAAAATAATTTTTGGGTATTTTTTCGTCCATCTTAAAATATTGATCTAAGAACATCTTAAAAACGTTATTTAGATCTTTATCAACATTAGATCTATTACCCCTACAAATAATTACCCAAGGCGAAAAATATTTTGTAGAGTCATATATGTTTTTCATAGATTGATTATCAAAATTGCTAAATTGTTTTTTTATTAAATCAAGCGCTGAACAATACTGCTTCAGATACTCTTTATCCTGTATCAATGGTTGAAAATCTAGTACTGCTAATAGTTTATTAGATTGACCAAACCATAAAATATCTACTCCTAGAATAGGTTTTTCAATATTAAATCTTGGATAAGCTACGGTATTAAAAACTTGCAACTTATCACCACAATCAAGTCTAGTAATTCTCCATTTTCTATAATTAGGTAATTGAAATAACCAATTGTTGATTAAAGCATTTGATCCTTTATTATGACGGCTTCGCAATTCCTCAGGCACAACTAAAATTTCTCCTTTCTTTTGCTCTAAATTGGAATGTAATACATTAAATAAAGAATCAAACATAAGAATTCAAGTCTCAGTACTACCTTTCCTTACTTTTTTTGTGATGAAATTAAATACTATTTTCCCTAGAACTCCAATCAGATTCCCCTCTAATTCTTTAAACATTTTCATATTATAAATAAATGCTTCATTGGCTTCATCAATAATTTTATCTGCAATTTTTTGATCAATAGGTAGATTATTCAATATATTTGAATAAGATTCCTTAAATTTTTTTTCATCATTAATTAATTCAAATTCATAGAAATTTAAACCATTATTTCCCTCCAAATTCAAAGCTTTCTTAGCAATTTTTTTTAAAATTTGGCCTCCAGACAAATCACCTATATACCTTGTGTAGTGATGACCTACAAGTAATTCTGGATTATTGTTAGCAACCGAATGAATTCTATTTACATATTCTTGAGCAGAATCCGATATACTGATTTCATTTAACCAGTCTGTTCCATAATAAAATTCTAGATCTTTTTCAAGTGTTTTTTGTCGAAATAACTCTTTAAAACCAATAAACTTTATTACTGGATGATCCTCACCTACAAGTCTATCTATCTCTTCTTCCATGGCTTGATAGACAAAATATAAATCACTTATTAATTTTCGATAAGAATTTTTTTCAACCACACCTTTTAGAAAACAAGCAATAAAACCAGTATTTTCGGCCATAGTATGGGATTTTTTTGTCCCTTCTCTTAATTGTCCTGCTAAAGCAACTGCCATTTATGAATTTAGATTTATAAATATATATTCAATTTAATAATAAAATCCTTCTTTGAGCTACTTTTTGTTACTAGGAGATGTTGTAGAGAACAACTTATATAGTTCTTTACAAACTAGAAATAAATTATCCTTTTGGTTTTGTTGTGGTAAGTGTGTTCCTGTCATTTCCCAATTACCAATAGTAGCTACTCTCCACCTCTCTTTAGAAACAATCATTCCTTTCATTATTATTCCTAGGAGAGTTGGTACTCCACTTTGAGGATCTTTATCTATTCTTAATTGTAATAA
>CEUK01029066.1_pt1 | contig 17526 bp, 17 predicted proteins | sample 356451 | NCBI WGS metagenome assembly CEUK01 (sample SAMEA2622843, study PRJEB7988) | marine metagenome | isolation source: saline water (ENVO:00002010), including
CACGTGAGCATCGACATTTAAATTGTATACTTTGAGAACGAGCATCTTCGGAGATTGATTTATCATCTATGTCTGGAAAAATATTTTTTATAAGTGAGAGTAAATTATTATTGCTTTTATAAAGCTCTTCGCTAAATGATTTTATCTCCTGGCATCTTTCCTCTAAAAGAGATACTAAAAGAGGATCAGTACCTTTTTTAGGTAAAACCTGAGCTAATAGTCCACCACTACAAACAATTTCACTTTTTTGAAATTTTTCACCGATGAAAACTGCAGAGGGGGTTTGCTCAGAATAAAGTAAATATGATGCTACATCTTCTGCAATATTTCCATTTATCAATTCCACAGTACTAGTAAAAGGATCTCCAGTTCCATTATCTCTAATGACATTTAAGTATCCAGTTCCCACTGCTTTTTTGAAATTAAAAGAATATTTCCCGGAACTATTTAGAATCGGATCTATTTCTAACGATTCATTTCCCACATACCCTCTAACGTTTCCATTTCTACCGGCATCAACTAATAAACCTTTCAAAGGCCCATCTGACCTTATTCTTAAAGTAACTCTACCATGCATTATTTTCATTGAACTTGCCAGTAATAATGATGCGCTGAAAGCCCGCCCTAAAATTGAGGTTGTTAAGAATGAAAGATTATGTCTTAATTTCGCTTCTATTAAAGATTGGGTGACTGAAACTGCTACTAAACGAATTGAACCATTTGCTGCAGTGGCTCTTACTATTTTATCTTTCAATATTATTAACCTCCGTTTTCTTCAAGTTTACCTCTATTAAGAGAAAATAATTTAGTTGGAAGATTTTTAAATAATGATGGTTCATGGGTAACAATAAGTATTGTATTTTTAGATCTAAGTGAATTTATAAGATTAGTTACATCATTTTTCATTGACCAGTCAAGACCTGCTGTGGGTTCATCCATTAATATTAAATCAGGATTTCTTAATAGTTGTACCGCTACAGCTAACCTACGCTGTTGACCACCGCTTAATTTTTCGGGAGGCATTAATAAATTTACTTTTGACAAACCAACTTTCTCTAAGACAGCATTGATAGATTCTTTTTTTAGTGATTTATGACCAATTTTTAATTCATTACCAATTGAATTTCCAATAAAATATCTCTCTGGAAATTGAAAAACCACCCCACAAAGCCAACGTCTTTGTCTTGCTGTTAATTCCCTTTCTTTCCAAAAAATACTTCCCTTTTGGGCATTTATTAATCCAGCTATTATTTCTAAAAGAGTGGTTTTCCCTGAGCCACTTTTTCCGCATATCAATATTATCTCATTTTCTTTAATTTTTAAATTGATATCTTTAAGTATATTTTTATTACCAGTCTGAGGTTGATAAGTAATATTTTTTAGCTCGAGCATTATCGCCTTGATGTATGTATTTTGACTCTTTTGTTTACAAACTTATAATAATAGATAAATAGTAAATCATTGAAGAATATGAATGTTTTATTCAGAGAAGTGGATCCTTTTAATTGCTGGATTTGGATTAAATTCTTTGAACCTCCAAGTCAATCAGAAAGAAATTATTTAGATGGAGTTTTTGACAGTTGGTATGTTCTTGGTAAATTAGGAGGATTTAATTCTGAAAATCTTCAATCTCATCAAGAGGGTTCCGATTTAAGTTGGATGACATATGATAACGAACTTTCTAATAACTCTTTACCTTCTCTAATGCACAATTTAGGTCAACTAGAATATCAGAATTTGTGGTCTAGATGTTGGGTTGATTTTGGAACATCAGATGCACTATCTATTGATATCCTTATTAACTCCTTAAATCAAATTTCTAATGACTATGTAAAGATTGATGAATTGATAATTGGTGGCGAGAACAGTGATTGGATTGTTGAGGATCATCCTGATCTGATTTTTAAAAATTAATTTTCTTATGGATGATCTAATAAGGCTTATTATCTCAAGTGAAAGATTAAAGAATATTCATAATAATAAACTCGAGTTAACTTCAAAAGAATCTCACTATTTAAATAAAGTAATGCGTCTTAAGAATTCACAAGATGTCTTTATCGTTGATGGTTTTGGATCAATTTGGAAAGGAAAGAAAAAAGAAGATAATTCTATCCAACTTATTAATTATTCAAGTCCTGACTTTTTTTGTAATAGAAAATTACCTCTTATTGGATTAGCAATTGCAATTCCTAAGAAAGGATTTGAAGATATCTTAAAAATGTCTACTGAAATAGGTATTGATTTGATACAGCCAATTGCAACCCATAATCAAGTAAAAAATTTATGCAAAATATCTCCAAAGAAGGAAGAAAGATGGGACTACATAATTAATGAGTCAGTAGAACAATGTGAAAGATTATGGAAGCCAAAAATTCTCAAAAATCTAAATATTTCAGATTGGCTTGAATCGAATAGAAAAAAAGATTTTATTTCAATATCGGTAACAAGAAATGACTATTGCCCGAAAATTGAAAATTGGTTAGATGAATTAAAAATCTTTGATAATAAAGAAATTGTAATTTGGAATGTAATAGGACCGGAAGGAGGATGGTCCTTAATTGAAATGCAATTATTTAAAAAGTATCAGATTGATAGAGTTAGGTTGACCGAAAATATTTTACGAACTTCTACTGCGGCAATTTATGCTTCATCAATTCTTAATAAATGGAGAAATAACAAATTAACTTTATAATCAACTGTAAAACATTTATTTATGAATCAGTTCCTATTCGGTTTTTTACTAAATTTCTTTTTAATATTAATATTTTGCAAAATTCCTGTTATGTCTCCTTCAGGGTGGATAAGTGCTGGAATTTTAGGAACGATTTTATGGGGATCTCTCTCTTGGAGTGGATGGCTAAGTGTTGTGATCTACTTAATACTTGGGTCTCTAGTTACAAAAGTTGGTTATAAATATAAAGATAAAATTGGAATAGCAGAAAAAAGAGGAGGAAGAAGAGGACCAGAAAATGTTTGGGGTTCTGCCTCCACTGGTTTATTCTTTGCAATAATGTTGTCTTTAGATATTTCAGATAATGTTCTTCTTAAAATAGGATTTGCAGCAAGTTTTGCTGCGAAATTAGCTGATACTTTTGGAAGTGAGATTGGTAAAAGATTTGGAAGAAATACTTTTTTAATTACATCTTTTAAAAGGGTAAAAAAAGGAAGTGAAGGTGGCATTAGCTTGGAGGGAACTTTAGCAAGTCTTGTTGGCTCTATTATCATGTCTTGGGTAATGTATTCCCTGGAAATTATTATGTTAAAAAGTCAATTCATAATTGTTTCTATTTCTGGATTTATGGCTACTATTTTTGAGAGTTTTATTGGGGCAAAATTTCAAGATAGATTTAACTTAAGTAATGAGTTTGTTAATTCTCTTCAAACTGGAATATCATCGATTTTTGCAATCTTGATTTTTGTCCTTTATTTTAAGTGATTTATTAAAAGACATATTTGTTCTCTAAGAATCTTTCCACCTTTTTAAAATTTCCCAGCCTTTTAATCTCTGATAAATCCAAAAATGACCCTCTGAATTTAAATGTATTCCATCATCTGATAACCAATTATCTATTCTTTTATCAACAGACATCTCTCTGTAAGTTGCCAAGAATGGGATATTTTGATTTATACAAACGGCCTCCATCCTATTCTCATATGAACTGCAAAAATCGTTCGAATACCATAAACATTCAGCAAATGGCATTCTCTTTTCATCAACAGGGGATAATCCTATAACAAAAAGATCAGCTTCAGATTTCATCTTATTAATAAGTCTTTCGAATCCATACTCAAATCCATCTATCTCAAGCTGATGCCTTCCATCCTTATGACCAATAGTGGCTGTATCATTTAATCCTACACTTAAAAGAATTCCTTTCGGAGTATTTCGTCTGGTTTCGCCTCTAGAAAGCCATTCTTTTTCCCATCTTAGAGATACTTTTTCTATTCCATCACCTCTCACACCAAGTTGATAAATAATTGGATTATTTATAGTAGAGGACCAATCTTTTCTAAGCCTTTCGCACCAACCACCTCCTTCATGGTCTCCCCAACCATAAACTGAGCTATCTCCAATAACTATTAGTTGTTTTGTTAATTTATTCACTATAGAACTTAAAAATTTATTTTAAAATTATTTTAAAATTGTTTTAATTTTACCATTTGTTATCTCTCCAATAATTGCTATTAAGCTATAAATTAAGACAATTATGCTAACCTCCTCCCATGAAAAGGAACTTAATGATTCATTTAATTGCCACCCTAAACCAATACTTCCAATAACTCCCACTAATGCTGTTTCTCTAAATATTATGTCTGCTCTATAAGAGCAATAGGTTAAATAAATTTTAGATTGTTCAATAAATGTACCAAAGAACCAACTTAATCTTTTAGAAGCGCCAGTCGTTTTTAATGCAAGATAATTATTACTTTTTAAATTATTTTCCTTAAGTAATTTAAAAGTAATAGCAGCATTACACAAACCTAAAGTTAATGCCCCTAAAGAAACAGATGGCTCATTAAAAATTAATAAAATTAGTAAAAGGATCGGAGGAGGTATAAGACGAAATAAAAATGAAAAAGATCTATAAACTATAATCATAAATTGATTGTTGAATGTAAATAATAAAACTGGAGGTAAACTTATTGCTATCCCCGTTGCTAAAAGGCTTATAAAAATAGTTTCAGTTGTATGTTGGAGTAATTGATTAGAAATAAAATTGTTATCAATTTGTAAGGTATTTTTTATTAGGAAACTCAAAACTGCCTTTGATTTTATAAAAAACTTTAAAATAATAAAAATTAAAAAAATAATATAAAATGGTGAGATTATTAAAATATAGCTTTTAATTTTTTTATGAAAATCTTTTAGATTTAAAGTTTTTAATATCCTATTTGTGGCAAGAATAATAAAAGCAAGACTCCAAAGATAAGTCCATAGTTCTCTAAAGCTTAAATTTTGAAAAGATAAAATTATGCTTGTGCCAATCCCTCCAATACCAAATAAACCTATTGCTGCAGTGCTTCTTAAAGCACACTCAAATCTATATATTCCAAAATTTCTTATAATCTTCAAAATAGGATTCCATATTATTACAAAAAAAGAGGAGAAATTATTTCCACCTATCTGAGAAATTGATTTAATTTTATTTATATTTATATTTTCTAATTGTTCGCATATTACCTTCGCATTAATTGCTGTATAAGGAATTGTAATAGCAATTATTCCTGTCGATATATCTAGACCATAAAGGTTTAATAAAATCAAACCCCAAATTATTTCGTGTATTGACCTCAATATCGTAAGAAAAAAAATAAAAGTATTTTTCAAAAAAATAGGTAATTTTGAAAATTTATAAAAAATATCAGAAGAAAATATACCAAAAATTATCCCTAAGGAAATACTTAAAAACCAACTTATCAAAGCAATGAAAATTGTCTCATTTAATCTCAAAAATAAAGTATTTATTATTTCAATATTAATTTTAGGCCATAAAGACGAGAGTATAAAATCATAAAATAAAGCCTTACCTCCAGAATGAAAATTATTACTTAGCTGAATTAATATAGGAATAAATAGTAGAATTGGAATAATGCTTAATGAAGCTGAGTTAAGTTTTATTTTATTCAATTTTTAATAAATCTTTTTAAGATGATAATCTTTTAATTGGTTAGTATTTAATTTAAAAACCATTCTTCCATTTTTGATACCAATAACTTTATTAAAGCCCCTTAATAGATCTAATCTATGAAGAGAAATTAATTGTGTATGCGGGATTTTTATATTAAAATTATTTTTTCTACTTATCAGTAAATTTTTTATATAAATTGATATTTTTGGATCTAAATTATTAAATGGTTCATCCGCAAAAAGTATATTTGGTTCTTGAATTATTGATCTTGCGATAGCGATCCTTTGTTTCTCACCTCCCGATAATTTTTCTATATTTTTCTCAAATAGATTTTCATTTAAAAGAAACAACTTCATACATTTATGTGCCTTTTCGAATGTACAAATATTTAAAAGATTTTTTAAAGCAAATAAGAAATTCTCTCTTCCAAGTAAGCCACAATTTACATTTTGTTCTGCTGATAGCTCATCTATTAATCTTAAATCTTGCCAGATTGTGCCAATATTTATTTTTTGTTTATTTCCTAGTTGATCTATTGATTTATCGAAAATTTTAATTTCACCATTTATAGTTTTTATTGTTCCATTTAAGACTGAAATTAATGAACTTTTACCAGAACCATTAGTGCCTATTAGAGCAATCTTATCACCTTCGTAAATCTTGAAATTTATATTATCAAGTATATTTTTATTTTTATATATTAATGATAAGTTTTGTATTTCTGCAAGAATCTTTTTCATCTAATTTTATTTAACTTTCTTCCAATTGATTCTATTTTTTCATACTGGGTTACATCTGATTCAATAAATTTTTGGGTGTTAAACATTTCTAAAATTTTCTTTTCTTCAGGAATATTTATATTAAGGTTTATTATTTTTGCCTTTAGTTTATCTGTAAATCCTTTATAAAATTTTTTATCCAAATAGCCTTGAGCCAACCAGTGATAGTCTGAGTATTCAGGAGTAATAAAAAAGATTTTGACATTTTCTACTCTTTTGGTATTATTTTTTAGATTTCTATCCCAAACTTGTTTATTTAATGCTCCGGCTTCAAATGTACCACTATTAACAAGAGCGATGGTTGCATCATGACTGCCGCTAAAACCTACTCTTCTATACTTAAAATCAGTTATTTCAACTCCTGCAATATTGAGAAAATATTCTGGCATTAATCTTCCAGATGTAGAATTTTCAGAGCCAAAGGTAAATCTTAAGTCAGCAAGTGATTTTAGATCTTTAATATTATCAGTTTTATTTAAATTAATATTTCTATTCAAAATAAAAACGCTTTTAAATCTTTTATCAATTTCTCTCTGTGCAATAACGATTGAATTTGGAGTTTGTAATCTTGCTTGAACTCCTGAAAGTCCTCCAAACCACACTAGGTCCAAGCCCTTTGTTCTAAAAGCTGAGATAGCTCCAACGTAATTTGTTACAGGAATATATCTGACTTTTACCTTAAGCGTTTTTGATAATTCTTTAGATAATAATTTAAATCTCCTATCTAAAATTTCCTGATTTTGGTCAGGGATAGCTCCAATTTTTAAAATTTCTTCTTTTGCATTAATTGGAGAATTTACCGATAAAAGAATTGATGCAAAAATTATAAATTTTTTTATAAAATTTGATCTTTTCATTTTTAATAATAATTAATAATTGCTTTCTTTAGTCTTGATAGACCGTCAATTATTTTTTCAGTTGAGGCTGCACAGGATATCCTGATGCATTGATCATTACCAAATACTTTCCCGGGAACAACTACTAATCCAAAATCATCTATAGCTCTATTACAAAAATCGACTGAAGAGATCGATTTATTAGGTAGTTTTGGAAATGCGTAAAATGCTCCCTCAGGAGGGAATATATATAGACCATTAATTTCCTGTATACCATTAATAAGGACCTTCCTTCTCTGATCATATTTTGCATTTAATTGATCAAAAAACTTACCATCTATTTGAAGAGCTGCAATTGCACCTCTTTGTGCGAAAGAGCAAACATTACTTGTACTTTGACTTTGTAAGGCTGATGATGATTTTATTACATCTTCTCTTCCGACTAAATAGCCAACTCTCCAACCGGTCATAGCCCAACCTTTTGCGAAACCATTTATTGTAAAAATTCTATCTTTCAAGTCATCTGCTAATGAGGCTAAGCTCTCATGCTTAAAGTCTTTTTTTAAAATAAATTCATAAATTTCATCTGAGAGAATGTTTAGATTTTTATTGGATCTTAGTATCTTTAGTATTTCATTTAATTCATTTTTATTTAATACTTTACCCGTTGGATTATTGGGAGAATTTATTATTAAAAATTTTGTTTTAGAAGATAATTTTGATTTTATTTTATTAATGTTTAGCTTAAATCCATCTTCAGGAGAAGACTCTACGATCAAAGGAATGCCGCCAGCAATTTTAACCATTTGTGGATAACTAAGCCAATATGGTGCAGGAATAATTACTTCATCTCCTTCATCTAACATTATTTGAAATAGATTATAAATTGCCTGTTTTGCACCATTTGTCACCATGACATTATTAAACGTGACATTAATTTTATTTTGTGTTTTTAATTTGTAGGCAATTGCTTTTCTTAACTCAATATCTCCAGATGCAGGACCATACTTTGTATGTCCATTATGTATCGCTTGACTTGTGGCTTCAATTACTTCTTTTGGTGCCTCAAAGTCAGGTTCCCCAGCGCTTAAATTACATATATCTTTACCATCTTTTTCAAATTGTTTTGCTTTAGCACTTATTTGAAGAGTAAGAGATGGTTCAATTGATAGGGCTCTTTGGGACAAAATTTCTTCACTCATTTTAAAGTGCAATTAAATTCACCACTTTTTAATATTAAGAAAAAAGTAAAATTATGTCACTATTTTTTATTTAAAATTTTTCATGATTTTGCAACTTTTATTCTAAATAAATTTTTTTGATTTCAAAATTATTACCTAGTTTAAGAAAAAACTATATTAAATAGTAATATTTATGAATGATTGTTAGTAAATAGTGAAAAGATTAGTTGTTGGCGAAGGTAACGTATTTGCTGATTTATTAATTATAGGAGAAGCACCCGGAGCTCAAGAGGATTCAGAGGGTAGACCTTTTGTTGGTAGATCTGGAAAATTATTAAAAAAATTATTATCTCAAGCTGGAATTAACTTTTCTGAAGATATTTATTTTTGTAACGTATTAAAATGTCAGCCTCCTAATAATAGAAAGCCTAAAATTGATGAAATCGAGATACACAAGCCTTGGGTATTAAAACAGATAAAATTAATTAATCCGAAATTTGTTATTCTTTCTGGAGCTACGGCTACTAAAACGATCTTAGAGATTAAAAAACCAATTTCACTTATAAGAGGAAAATGGATTAAAAAAGATGGAATTGAATACAGACCTATTTTTCACCCTTCATATTTATTAAGATTTTCTCAAAATGATATTAATAATCCATATGGATTAACGTTAAAAGATCTTCAAAATGTTAGAAATAAATTATATAGTTTATAATTGAACAAATAACTAGTTTTATAAATACCTTTTATTTAATGTCTTTAACTAAATCAAAAGAAGTGAATAATCTTTCTAAAAGATATTCAACTCAGATTGAAAGAAGAATAACAAAGACTGTAATGGTTGGTGACGTTGGGATAGGAAGTGATCACCCCGTAAGAATTCAATCGATGATAAATGAAGATACTATGGATGTTGAGAATGCTTCATTGGCAATAAAAAGACTTCATGATGTAGATTGCGAAATCGTTAGGTTAACAGTACCTTCTGTTGCTCATGCAAAAGCAGTTGGCGAGATTAAGTCAAAATTGAGAAGTAATGGCATTAATATTCCTCTTGTAGCAGATGTTCATCATAATGGGATGAAAATTGCGATGGAAGTTGCTAAGCATGTAGACAAAGTAAGGATAAATCCTGGATTATTTGTTTTTGAGAAGTCTGATCCCACTAGAACAGAATATAGTTTTGAAGAATTTGATAGTATTAAAAATACAATCTTAAAAAGGTTTACGCCTCTTGTAGAAGTTTTAAAATCGCAGAATAAGGCATTAAGAATTGGAGTGAATCATGGATCTTTATCTGAGAGAATGCTTTTTACTTACGGAGATACTCCCTTGGGAATGACTGAATCAGCAATGGAGTTCGTAAAAATCTGCGATGAGCTTGATTTTCACAATATAATAATCTCTATGAAAGCATCGAGAGCTCCAGTAATGATGGCTGCTTACAGGATGATTGCAGATAGATTGGATAGCGAAGGATATAATTATCCACTTCATCTCGGGGTTACAGAAGCAGGAGATGGCGACTATGGAAGGATAAAAAGTACTGCAGGGATTGCGACACTCCTTGCCGAAGGACTTGGAGATACTATTAGAGTTTCGCTTACTGAGGCACCGGAAAAGGAAATACCAGTTGGATATTCAATTTTGCAATCTCTAGGACTTAGAAAGACAATGGTCGAATATATTAGTTGCCCAAGCTGTGGGAGAACTCTTTTTAATCTTGAAGAAGTTGTAAACAAGGTTAGAGATGCCACCTCTCATCTTACAGGATTAGATATTGCCGTTATGGGTTGTATTGTTAATGGACCTGGGGAAATGGCCGATGCAGATTATGGATATGTTGGGAAAGGGAAAGGTACTATAGCTCTTTATCGAAGAAAAGAGGAAATTAAGAGGGTGCCAGAGGATGAGGGGGTTCAAGCTTTAATTCAACTTATTAAGGATGATGGAAAATGGATTGATCCTGAATAAGAATTTTAAATAAATGTTCATTAATAAGTTATTGATTTTGGAGGTGCTAATAAACATTGAAATTTAAATATTGCTATAAGAAACAGATTTTTTTCTTATTTCCACTTTTTTTTTCTGGGATTGTTCTTGGAAATTCTATTCAATCTTCTATTCTTAAGAATAGTAATAAAGAAGTAATTGATCATGTATGGCAGATTATTTATAGAGACTTTTTAGATTCAGATGGTAACTTTAATAAGCCAAGTTGGATAAAAATTAGAAAAGATTTATTATCGAAAAGATATCCAGATTCACAAGCTGCATATAAAGAGATTAGAGATATGTTGGCTAAGTTGAATGATCCGTATACAAGATTTCTTGATCCTAAACAATTTAATGAGATGAGAATTGATACTTCTGGAGAATTAACGGGGGTTGGGATTCAAATTATAAAAGATGCTGAAACAAATGATCTGATAATAGTTTCGCCTATAGATGATTCTCCAGCCGCTAAAGCTGGAATAAAAGCCAAGGATAAAATAGTTTCTATAGACGATATCTCTGCTAAAGGTTTAGCTATAGAGGATGCGGTTAAACTTATTAGGGGTAAGAGAGGTACAAAAGTTAATCTTGGTATCTTAAGAAATGGCAAGATTTTAAATAAAATACTTTTAAGAGAGAAAATTGAAATAAAATCTGTCTTAAGCAAGATTAATAAATCAAAAGAAGGAATCTTAGTAGGTTATATAAGGATTAAGCAATTTAATGCAAATGCTTCAAAAGATATGAAAAGGACCTTAATTGATTTGGAGAACAAAAACGTATCTGGATATATTCTAGATTTAAGGAGTAATCCAGGAGGCTTACTAGATTCTAGTATAGAAATCTCGAGGCAATTTATTAATAAAGGAATAATAGTTAGTACTTTATCTAAAAATGGATTTAAAGAAGTGAAAAAGGCCAATGGAAGTGCTATTACAGATAAGCCTTTGGTTTTATTGGTAAATGAAGGGTCGGCCAGTGCAAGTGAGATTGTTTCAGGGGCAATAAGAGATAATAAGAGAGGGAAACTAGTTGGCAAGAAAACATTTGGTAAAGGTCTTGTGCAATCTATGAGAACTTTGATTGATGGATCTGGTTTAACCGTTACTGTTGCCAAATACTTAACACCTAATGGAACAGATATTAATAAATTTGGAATAACTCCTGATATAGAAGTAAATATGAATATAAAGCCAATACTTCAGAAAGATATCGGAACGAGAAAAGATAAACAATATAAAGTTGGAGAAAATTTACTTCTAAAGATTATTAATGAGAGTAATTATATGAATAGTTATGTCCATAATATTAAATCTAAAGTAGTACTTATAAAAAATGATTTTAAAATGAAGTATGTGCTTTAGTCGATTAAAAACTCATATCTAACATTCTTTTTATAGGTATATATGCTTTCTTTATTACATCAGGATCAAGCTCGATGGATGGATTCTGATTCGTCACGCAATCAAGAATTTTTTCCAAAGTATTTAGTTTCATGTAAGGACATTCGTTGCAATTGCAACCATCTATATCTGGAACCTCTATAAATGTTTTATTTGGCTCTTTTCTTTTCATTTGATGAATTATCCCAGGTTCTGTAAGGACCATAAATGTTTCGGAATTGTCATTACTAATAAAATCAAGTAATTTGCTTGTAGAACCTATATAGTCAGCGAGTACTAACAAATTTTGACTGCATTCTGGATGAGCTACAACTTTAGCTTCAGGATTTTCAAATTTTAATTTCATTAGAGCTTCCTCGCTAAAGGTTTCATGAACGATGCAACTACCTGGCCATAATTTTAAATTTCGTCCTGAATTCTTCTGCACCCACCTCCCTAGATTTTGATCAGGAGCAAAAATAATTTTCTTATCTTTAGGAATTTGGTTTACTAAAGAAACTGCATTGCTGCTAGTGCAGATAAGATCACTTTGAGCTTTAACTTCAGCAGTACAATTTATGTAACTAACAACAAAGTGTTCAGGATTGGCTTCTCTGAATTTTCTAAATTCCTCAGAAGGACAATCATTAGCTAGCGAACAGCCAGCATCAATATCTGGTAATAAAACTGTCTTATCTGGACATAAAATTTTTGCAGTTTCTGCCATGAAATGAACACCACAAAAAATTATGATATCTGCGTCAGTATTAGCGGCTTTTCTTGAGAGTTCCAATGAATCTCCAATAAAATCTGCAATATCTTGTATCTCAGGGGACTGATAATAATGCGCAAGAATTATTGCATTGTTATTTCGGCACAACTTCTTGATCTCAGAAATCAAATCTTCTTCAGTTCTGATAGTTTTTTTATTCGGTTTAGAAGTTGTACTGGTCAGGATTTAGAATGTATCTTGATTAATTATATGCTTTAAATTAAAAAATTCTGACAAATTTAAAAATTGCTATTGTTGGAGACTGTCATGGTCAGTGGTCTGAAAAAGATATTAAGATTTTATCGATTATTGATCCAAGTTTTGTATTATTTGTTGGAGATATTTCTGAAGGGAATATTAAAACTTTAAAAAAAATTAATTATCTTGATATCCCTGCATTCGTAATATTAGGTAATCATGATAGAGGGTCGGACAAATCAGGTGATATTCTTTTAAAACAAATTAGAATCCTTAAAGAAAAAAATTGTTGTTGGGATTTAAAAATTTTTAATGAAAATATAAATATCTTAGGAGGAAGACCTTGTAGTTCTGGAGGTGGTTTTTATCTTTCACAAGAGGTAAAGGGTGTTTATGGTCCTCTAACTGAGGAAGAATCAGTTAAAAAAATAATTGATAGTTCTTTAAAGGCCAGAAAAGACTTACCTCTTATTGTGTTTGCTCACTCTGGTCCATCTGGATTAGGATCTGAGTCAAATAGTATTTGCGGTAGAGACTGGAAAAAGCCCCCCTTGGATTGGGGAGATAGGGATTTATCTATCGCTCTTACAAAGATAAAGAAAAAAAGATTTGTTGATCTTGTAATTTTTGGACATATGCATCATATTCTAAATAGGAATCAAGGATACAGAAAGATGATTCAATTTGATAAAGAGGGAACCGCTTACTTAAATGCCGCTGTTGTTCCCAGATATAAGTTCGATAATGATAGAAATATAACAGTAAATTTTTCCTGGGTAGAATTTATAGAAAATAAATTAATTCATATTTCTCAGAGATGGTATAGTGAAGATGGCGAATTAAAAGAGGAAGAAATCCTTTTTCAAAAATAAAATATTTATTGGTTATAGTTTGATGGATTTTTATATTTTGAAAATAAAGTTTGAGATAAGAGATAACCTGTTATTGCAGCAGCAGTAAATGCTAGGCTGTTTTTTATTAAGGGAAGAACGTCAGTTGTCCTTGATAGAATTGGTGCTAAACCAAATATCCCAAAAAGCATTCCCCACAAAGGCGATAATAAAGCTAAAAAGCCAAATGAAATAAATTGTTTATCTTTCCTTGGCGCAGCTGAAAAGCCTGCTACTAAGCCGCCAAGGATTGATGTGCATAAAGTCCAAATATATTGTTCTTTTGGAAGACCAGGCACAACTTGACAACCCCCTTTTTCTAAACATAGCTTTATTGAGTTTATTGCATCAATTACAGCGCCATCCTCGCCATGATCTCGCACATAATATTGATTACCAAATCTAGTTTGTAATTCAACCCAGAATAATCTTGGTAAAAAGGGAAAATAGGCATCACCTACATTAAAGTTTAATAGATTTCCACCTCTAGGATCCGCTATTACAAGCAGACTTGTCTCATCGAAGTCCCAGAAATCTTTAATCGCAAGCCCAGGTGTACTTTCAAATTGAGAAAGATATTTAATTTTCCAACCACTTTCTTTTTCGAATTTATTTAGTGTCTTCTCTAATGATGATTTTTGGTTAGGACTCAGAGTTTTCGCTAAATCAATTATAGGAGTCTGCTCTTTTGGTAAAAGATCCGGATTGTTTATTGCAAAAGAAGGATTATTGGAAAATAGTATTATTATTGATATAAAAATGCCTAATAAATAGTTAGTCTTTTTAAACATAGAAAAATCTTATCTTGTTATATTCTTACTTATGAATAGTTTTCCCGTGAATTCTCCAGAGTGGTTATCTAAAAGAATTTTAAACAAAGGCGGAATTATTAGTTTTCATGAATATATGGATATTGTCTTAAATGATCCATTAGAAGGATACTATGGTAGCGGAAAAGCAAAATTAAGTTTAGATGGTGATTTTGTTACTTCTCCTTCTCTGTCTGATGATTTTTCTCGTTTTTTGGCAATACAACTTAAAGAGTGGCTAAAACAATTATCAAAAGAGTTAAAATCCACTCAAAAGTTAAAGATTATTGAATTTGGTTCTGGAGATGCTTCTCTACTAAAAGGTGTCATTTCTTATCTTCAAATAACCGAAAAAGATATTCTTAATAGTTTATCTTTTCTAATTATTGAAATTAATAATGGAATGGCAGAAAAGCAAAAAAATAATTTGAATGATTTTATTAACAAAGGAATTGATATTTCATGGATTAATTTTGAAGATTTAGAGGATGAAAGTCTAAATGGAATTATTATTGCTCATGAAGTGCTTGATGCTTTTCCCGTCGAAAGGATTCAATATTCTAATGGTGAAATTTTTCGCCAAGGAGTATCCTTTCATAAGCAAACAGGTAGTTTGGATTTCAAATTAATTCAATTAAACGATCAGTTAATAGAATATTTAACCTATATAAAAGAAGAGATAGGAGTGGTAATACCACCATTAGATGCCCCAGATGGCTGGACTACAGAATTACGTGTTAATGATTCAGAGTGGCTAAAAGGTATAAATAAAAAATTCAAAAACGGAATTTTACTAATTATTGATTATGCGATTGATTCTAAAAGATATTATTCTGCAAAAAGAATTGATGGGACGCTCATTACATATAAAGATCAACAGGCAAGTAGTGATTTATTAAAAAAACCAGGAGATTGTGATATGACATCTCATTTATGTAGTGATATTTTAATTAATCAAGCTAAATTAAATGGCTTTGAATGTATGGGTTCGGTTAAGCAAGGAGAAGCTTTACTCGCTTTAGGGCTATCTAAAGAACTTTTTGAAATTCAAGATAATTTCAAAGATGATTTATCAGGTGCTCTTTTAAAGAGAGAAGCATTATTAAGATTGGTAGATCCATTATGTTTAGGTGATCTAAAGTGGTTTGTTTTTCAGAAAAATGGCTCTATTAATTTTTCTTCAGAATGTATACGCTAATCAAAAAAACTCATAAAGTCTGAATCAGTTACATCATTATAAATACCAACTTTCCCTATATATTTTGGCAAAATAAATCTCATTTTACCTTCTTGAACTTTTTTATCTCCCATAAGAATTTTTAAAATCTTATTTTTAGGTATCTTAGGTATTGTTGTTGGTAAACCATATTTTTTAATAAGATTGTTTTGTCTTTTTGATTCTTCTTCCTTCCATAATCCTTTTGCGACAGCAATATCACCTGCGATTCTCATTCCAATTGATATTGCTTCACCGTGAAGGTATTCCCCATATCCACAAAGATTTTCAATTACATGTCCAAAGGAATGGCCGTAATTCAGAATAGCTCTAATTCCTTTTTCTTGTTCGTCCATAGCCACAATGTCTGATTTTGTTTGTACGGATTTTTTAATTATTTTAATTAATAATTCATTATTAAGATTAATTATTTGTTTTAAATTATCCTTATTTTCCAAGAATTCAAAAAGCTCTTTATCTTTAATAATTCCATATTTGATAATTTCAGCCATTCCAGCATTAAATTCTCTTCTTGGTAAAGTTTTTAAAGTATCTGTATCTATGAAAACCGCCTTTGGTTGATGGAATGCACCTATTAAATTTTTTCCTTTTGGATGATTTACTCCTGTTTTACCCCCGACAGATGAATCAACCATTGATAAAAGAGTAGTTGGTATCTGTATAAAATCTATTCCTCTCAACCAAGTTGCAGCTGCTAATCCAGTAATATCTCCTACAATTCCACCACCAAGAGCTATCATGAGAGAACCTCTTTCAAGTCCATATTCATAAGCTGCATCGTAAATTTCATTAACTGTCTTTAAATTTTTATAAGATTCACCTGGCTTTATTAAAATCACTTTTGCAGAAAAATTATATTCTGAGAGACTTTTTTTTATTTTTTCTCCAAAAAGATTATCAATTTCTTTATTGGATATGATAAGTATTTTTCTATTTCTTTTAATACCTAATTGATGCAATTCTTTGCCAATTTTATTTAAAATGCCAGATTCAATAGTCACTTCATATGACTTTGTATCTATTGGGACTAGAATTTTATCCTTATTCACAATAATATTAAATCCCAACAAAACATATATATGTTGATATTTTAATCATAACTAGTTGGAAAAATGACGAAAAGATTATTAGTTGTTAAGAATTAAATTTCATAATAAAATCTTTATATGCCTTATAAAAGTAATATTAATAATTATAAAAAACCTTATCCGCTAGGAATCATTGGAGGGGGGCAATTGGCATTAATGCTTGTCGAAGCAGCAAAAAAAAGAGATATAAAAGTATGTGTTCAAACAAAATCAGCAAGTGATCCTGGAAGCTTGAAGGCTGATTTAGTTATTGAAGCTGATCCTTTACAAGTCAGGGGTAACAAAACTTTAATCAAAGAATGTGAAAAAATAATATTTGAGAATGAATGGATAAGAATAGATAAACTAAAAGAGTTAGCATCAGATAATTTTTTTGTACCAAATTTAAAGGCTTTATCCCCTTTAGTGGATAGGATTTCTCAAAAAAAATTTATAAATAAATTAAATCTTCCTACTCCTAGATGGATATCCCTTTCAGACTTTAAAAAACTTAACGAAGATTTGAGAGAAAAATGGGAATTTCCTTTAATGGCTAAATCATTTAAAGGTGGATATGACGGGAAGGGTAATAAAAAGATTTCTAATAAAAAAGAATTTGAAGTATTTGTATCTAAGAATTCCTCTGAAGAGTGGCTACTGGAAGAATGGATAGACTATAAAAATGAATTTGCTTTGGTTGGCTCAAGAGATAAATCGGGTAAAATAAGACTTTTCCCAATTGTTGAG
>CEUK01105728.1_pt1 | contig 17459 bp, 13 predicted proteins | sample 356451 | NCBI WGS metagenome assembly CEUK01 (sample SAMEA2622843, study PRJEB7988) | marine metagenome | isolation source: saline water (ENVO:00002010), including
TAAACCTTCTTTTGAAACTTGGATTAGGCCAGCAAAATTTAGTTGTTTTGAAAATGGTTTACTTACATTAGTAACTCCTAATACTTTTTCTAGTGATTGGTTAAGAAAAAATTATTGTGAAACAATTGAAAAAGCAGCTGAGAAAGTCTGCGGGGAAGCAGTTAAAGTAATTTTTAAGTCAGAAAATAACATCAATTCAGATAATAATAATGTTCAGGATTTTGTAACGGATGCACCTCAAAAAAAGTTTTCTAAAAAACAAAAAATATCTCCTTTAAACTATCGTTATGTTTTTAACCGTTTCGTAGTAGGCCCTAATAGTAGAATGGCTCATGCTGCCGCTTTAGCTGTAGCGGAATCTCCAGGTAGAGAATTTAATCCTTTATTTATATGCGGAGGGGTAGGACTTGGCAAAACTCATTTAATGCAAGCAATAGGACATTATCGTTTAGAAATTGATCCAGAGGCAAAAGTTTCCTATGTTTCAACTGAAACTTTTACAAATGATTTAATCGTATCTATTAGAAAGGATGGAATGCAAGCTTTTAGAAATAAATATAGAGCTGCGGATTTAATTTTAATTGATGATATTCAGTTTTTAGAGGGGAAAGAATACACACAGGAAGAATTTTTCCATACTTTTAATGCATTGCATGAAGCCGGTAAACAAATTGTAATTGCAAGTGATAGACCTCCAAGTCAAATACCAAGATTACAAGAACGATTAATTTCTAGATTCTCAATGGGTTTAATAGCAGATATTCAATCTCCAGATATTGAGACAAGAATGGCAATTCTGCAAAAGAAAGCAGAACATGAAAAAATGAATTTACCAAGAGATTTAATTCAATTTATTGCTGGCAGATTTACTTCAAATATTAGAGAATTAGAAGGTGCATTTACAAGAGCAGTAGCTTTTGCCTCAATTACTGGATTACCATTAACAGTGCAATCAATAGCTCCAATGCTTGATCCTAATAGTGTTGGCGTAGTCGTAACTCCTAAGCAAGTTATCAAAAAGGTATCAGAATTTTTTGAGGTATCAACTGAAGAGTTGATTGGCTCAAGTCGAAGAAAGCCTGTAAGTCAAGCAAGACAAATAGGAATGTATCTTATGAGGCATGGAACTGATCTAAGCTTGCCAAGAATAGGAGATGAATTTGGAGGTAAAGATCACACAACGGTAATGTATGCTATAGAACAAGTTGAAAAGAAGTTATCTAGCAATCCTAATGTTGCAAGTCAGGTTCAGAAAGTAAGAGATTTATTGCAGATTGATTCTAGAAAAAAATTAAAAAAATAATTTATTAAATATTAAAATATGAAGGATTTTGATCATATCGATGTTTCAATGGAATTTCTTGAATCTTATTCGATTCCCCTAATTCAGCGATTGCCTCAAGTGATTGTCTCAATAATCTTGCAGATAAAATAGTCATATCTCTAGGGACAGAAATTCTATCTCTTAAATATCTCAAGCCAGTTGAGGGAATAACTTCTGGCTTATGGATCTCACCATTAATCATGAAGGTAAGTGCAGATCTAAGAGCCTCGTCAAATAAATAATTTTGAGAAGGATTAATATTAATTATATTTTTCTTATGTTTGATAACTCTTAATAAGGCAACTTGGGCATAGTAACTTAAATCAATTTTATCTTTATTAATTTCGTACTTACCAAGACCTTTTCCACTATCTATTAGTTTTGAAAAATAAATCTGCTCTTTATTTATGTCTTTAAAACATCCGCCCATTTGAGGAGGCAAATCATGCGCATGTGTATGAAAATCTCCTTGTGTTCCTGTGTAAGTACTTTTACTCTCTAAAAGAGTAAGCCATTTATCAATGCCAGTAAATTTTTCTCTAAGATTAAATCCTTTATAATAAAATAAAGAAGCGTTTATTCTTTCAATATAGGGTATGAAGATTATATCTCCAGTACCTGGTATCGTTTCAAAAGTATTAAGAAATACAGGGTCAATAAAACCTGTATTAGATTCATTTAAAAGGCATTCAAATTTATAGAGCTTTTCTATTAGATTATTTTTCCTTACTTCCTTTTCAAAAGGCATAAAAGAGTTTCGGCAAAGCCATTCACACCAAGCTCTAAATATATCTCTTTCTACAATCCTTACTTTTTGGAGTGCATGTGACGTAATTGAATTACCTAATAAACCATATTCTCTCTCTAAAAAAGAAATTATCTTATCACTCTCTTCAACAACTTTTCCATTAAGTTCGATTGCTGGTAATTTTCCTGAGGGCACTTTTTTTAAATACCATTGTTCCTTTTCTCCATAACAAAACATGTTAATTTTTTTAATCTTATATGGGATTTTTTTGAACTCAAGCCATAACCATATTTTTTGACAATAAGGGCACCAAGCATGTCTATCTCTATAAAAAATTAAACTTATTTTATTTTCATTATTATTAAATAATCTTAAATCAGAATAAGAATTAGTAAATCCATTTTTTCTATCAAAATCGTCTGCTTTAAATTTATCTAATTCATCCCAAGATAAAATATTTTTAATTTGCATATTTTTTAAAATAATTAATTAAAATATAACAATAGATTTTTAAATTCTTGAATAACAATTTTGATTTAATTGTAATTGGAGCTGGATCAGGAGGTTTGGCCGCAGCTAAAAGAGCAGCTAGTTATGGCGCCAAAGTTGCTATTGTTGAAGGTTATAAAATTGGAGGCACCTGTGTTGTAAGAGGATGTGTTCCCAAGAAATTAATGGTTTATGCTGCGAATTCAAGAAAAAATATTATGAATTCAGAAGGTTACGGATTAGAAATAAATAATATTTCATTTAATTCAAAAACTCTCTTAGAGAATATAAAAAATGAGGTAAATAGATTAAGCCAATTGCATCAGAACTCACTAAAAAAATTAGATGTAAAAATATTCAAAGGATGGGGTAGATTTATAAATCAAAATTATATAGAAATTATTTCATCAGAAACAAAAGAGACATTAGAAAAAATTTATGGTGAAAAAATCTTAATTGCAGTTGGAGGCAAACCTTCGAATTTAAATATAATTGGTTCTGAATTAGCTTGGACAAGTAATGAAATATTTCAGTTAGAGGATTTTCCAAAGTCTCTATTGATTATTGGTGGAGGTTATATTGCCTGTGAGTTCGCCTGTATTTTTAATAATCTAGGTATAAATGTAACTCAGTTAATAAGGAGTAATAATCTTCTTAATGGATTTGATATGGATTTATCTTTATCTCTTAGGGAATCAATGATAGACGAAGGAATAAATTTAGTTTTTAATGAGCAACTATCTTCCCTTAAGAAAAAAAATAAATTTTATGAGTTCATTTATAAATCTGGATTTAAATCAAAAATTGATAGTGTTTTAATTGCTACAGGTAGAGAACCTAATTTGGATTGTTTAAATTTGGAATCAATAGGTATAGAAAAAGAAGGGAATTTTATTAAAGTAAATGATATTAATCAGACAAGTAAAAATAATATATTTGCCATTGGAGATTCTATTGATAGACCAAATCTTACCCCAGTAGCTATTGAACAGGGAAGAGTCTTTTCCGATAATTATTTTGGAGGATTAAAAAGAGATATTAATTATAAAAATATACCTAAAGCTGTTTTCACAAATCCTGAAATCTCCAGTGTTGGATTATCAGAAGAAGAGTCTATAAATTTATTTGGAGAAAATAATATTAAAGTTTTTAAATGCAAATTCACTCCAATGTCTAATACCTTTAAGGAAAAAAAATCAAAATGTATGCTTAAATTAGTTGTAAATAAATTAAATGATAAAGTTTTAGGATGTCATATGTTTGGAGAATCAGCCTCAGAGATTATTCAAATCGCAGCTATTGCTTTAAATTTAGGAGTTACAAAAAAAGAATTTGATACTACTATGGCCTTACATCCTACCGTTTCTGAGGAATTTGTTACGATGTATTCCTAATTTGAAATTTTAAAATTTTTAATTCCTTTATTTATAAATAAAATAAAAGAAAATATAAAAGAGTAAATAATTATCGATATCCTAAATTCGAGTAATAAATTTTCTTTAGTTAAAAGTATTATTTTATCAAGAATATAGAAACAATAAATATTTAGAAGAATAAATCCTTCGATTCTTGTTATTCTTCCTTTTGTCCAGAATATTGGCATGCAAGCAAAAGTCGCAAGTACCATTATTGGGAGATCAGTTCTAATTAGATCTTCATTAATATTTAAACCATCAACGCCAGAGAATATACTGCAACTTCCTAGGATTAGAAGTTGATTTAATAAATTGCTACCAATTACATTACCTATTGCTAGATCTGTTTTGCCTCTAAATGCAGCAATTATTGAAGTCACTAATTCAGGTAAAGATGTCCCAGTTGCTAATATTGTTAAGCCAATAATTGTTTCATTAATATTCATTAAAATTGCTAATGATTGAGATCCCTTCACCAAAATATTTGAACCGAAACCCAGTAAAAATATTCCAATTACTAATTTTGCAAGAATACTAGGAAAATTTTTATTAAAGGAGTAATTATCTATCTCTGGTTCAGCATTTTTAAATTCTTCATCCTTATCATTAATGGTATTAATTTCCCAAATTGTATTAATAATTAAACATAATAATAAAAAAATTCCTGATTGCCAGGTTACTAATCCTGTCGATGATATAGCCCAGACAGCAGTTGATATTGCTATCAATAAAGGTACATCTCTCCTAACAATTCTGCTCTTTACTTTTAAAGGGGTTATTAGAGCACTAATACCAAGGACTACCATTATATTGAAAATATTACTTCCAACTACATTACTTACTGCAAGTGAATCACTCCCTTTAAAAATAGAATTTAAACTTACTAATAATTCAGGAGAACTTGTTCCTAATGAAACTACTGTTAATCCAATAACAATTTGAGGGATTCCCAGTAATAAAGATAAGGCTACAGAACCTTTAATAAAAGATTCTCCTCCAACGAAAAGTAAAATTATTCCAATAAAAATTTCTATGAAAGGGAATATAAATTCACTCATATTTAAAATAATCTTTTAAATTTATTAACAATTATATCTCTTTATATTAGCTGATTATTTATTATCAATCTTCTATAGATTATTGTCATTTTATATTTATTGGTAATATTAATAAAATAGTAAAATTTTTGAAAAATCTTTTAATTATAAAACCAGATGATTGGCATTTGCATTTAAGAGAAGGGATAGTTTTAAAAAATATAATTAAATTTTCCTCCAATCTCTTTGGTAGAGCAGTTGTTATGCCTAATACAAAGATTCCAATAACTTCAATTGAGAAAGCATTAGCTTATAAAAATCTAATTTTAGAATCTTTACCACCTAAATCTAAATTTCAACCTTTAATGACACTTTATTTAACTGATAATGTTTCAGAATATGACTTAAAAGAAGGATTTAAAAATGATATATATTTTGCTGCAAAATTATATCCTTCAAATACTACTACTAATTCAAACTATGGTGTAACAGATATAAAAAATCTTTTTAAAATTTTTGGAATTATGGAGGAAATTGGAATGCCTCTTTCAATACATGGGGAAGTAAATGATCCAAAGGTGGATATTTTTGACAGAGAGGAAGTATTTATTGATAAAGAGCTTACTTCTATAGTAAGTAATTTTCCAAAATTAAAAATAGTTTTAGAACATATTACTACTCGCTATGCAGTAGATTTCGTAAAGAAACATAATATTGGCGCAACAATAACTCCACATCATCTTCATATAAATAGAAATGCGATGTTTTTTGGGGGTCTTAATAGTGATTTTTATTGCTTACCTGTTGCAAAAAGAGAATTTAATAGAGAGGCCTTAATAGATGCTGCTACAAGTGGAGAAGAGTGCTTCTTTTTAGGTACAGATTCTGCACCTCACTTAAGAGAGTGGAAGGCTTTTTGCGGTTGTGCAGGTATCTTTAATGCTCCAATTGCTATAGAAAGCTATCTTCAGATTTTTGAAGAGAAAAATGCATTAGATAAATTTGAGAAATTTGCAAGTTTAAATGGACCAAAATTTTATAAATTACCAATAAATAATGAGAAAATTATGATTCATTATGAACCTCATTTAGTACAAGAATTTATTGAAATTGTTGATAATAAAAAAATTATTGGAAAGATAAAATCTTTTCATGCTGGACATCAATTAAATTGGAAAGCAAAAGACAATATTTAAATAAATGAAAAAGGATTAAAAAGTTCAAAAAAATTTTTTTTTGATACGAATCTAAAATAGCAAGACTTATAAATCTCTAATGATCAAAAATGATATAGAATTAACTTTATGAAAAAGTCTCCAAAAGTATATGTTGGAATGTCAATTGATATTCTTCATCATGGTCATATTAATATTCTAGAAAAGGCGAGTGAGTTTGGAAAAGTTATTGTTGGTCTATTAAGTGATAAGGCAATTTCAACGGGTAAAAGAATGCCACTATTAACTTTTGAACAAAGAAAAAAAATTGTTGCAAATTTAAAAAATGTTTCCGAAATCGTAATTCAAGATGAATGGGATTATTCCAAAAATCTTATAAAATATAAACCTGATTATATGATACATGGGGATGATTGGCTCTCAGGACCACTTGCCCCTTTTAGAGAATTAGCCATAAAAGCATTAAATACATATGGAGGAAAATTAATAGAGATTCCATATACTAAAGGAATCTCATCGACAAAATTAATAGAAAATTTTAAAGAGGTAGGAACTACACCTGATATGAGAAGGTCTTCCCTTAAAAGGTTAATTGCTGCCAAGGATATTGTAAGAATAATTGAGAGTCATAGTCCTTTATCTGCTTTAATTGGAGAAAAAGTAAACGCGTATGTTGGAAACAAATTTAGAGAGTTTGATGGTTTTTGGTCAAGTTCTTTAACAGATTCTACCCAAATGGGTAAACCTGATATTGAAGCTCTAGATATATCTAAAAGATTGGAAAATATTAATAATATATTTGATGTAACAACAAAACCATTGATTATGGATGCTGATACTGGTGGAAAAGTGGAACATTTTAATTTAAATATTAGATCCATAGAAAGATTAGGAATATCTGCAGTAATTATTGAAGATAAAAAAGGATTAAAGAAAAATTCTCTTTTAGGAAATGATGTTGAACAAATTCAAGAGAATATCGATTTATTTAGTGAGAAAATTTTTTCTGCTAAAAAAAATGTTGTTTCAGAAGATTTTATGATTATTGCAAGAGTAGAAAGTCTTATTTTAGATAAAGGTGTAAATGACGCGCTTAAAAGAAGTTTTGCTTATGTGGAATCAGGAGCTGATGGTATTATGATTCATAGTAGAAAAAAATCTCCTTATGAAGTTTTTAATTTCTCTTTAGAATTTCGTAAAGAATTTCCATATATTCCATTAGTAGTCGTCCCTACAAGTTTTAATAACGTTACCGAAGAAGAGTTAATTAAAAATGGATTTAATATTGTGATTTATGCAAATCATTTATTAAGAGCTGCTTATCCATCTATGAAAAAAGTTGCTGAAAAAATATTAATAGACTCATGTGCATTTGGAGTTGATAAAGATATTATAAGTATTTCGGAGATACTTGATTTAATTCCAGGCACAAGTTGAATGATTGAGCTAAGTAGGTTTTTAAAGGCGTTAAAAAGTGTAAACGTTAATTTTGTGACCGGAGTCCCTGATAGTCTTTTAAAAGATATTTGTGGATTTATAAGTGATAATATGTCTAAGAATAAACATGTTATTGCAACAAATGAAGGATCAGCAATTGGATTGGCTATTGGAAATTATTTAGCTACTGAATCAGTTCCATTAGTTTATTTGCAGAATTCTGGAATAGGTAACACAATTAATCCACTTGCTTCATTAGCTGATCCTTCAGTCTATGGAATTCCAATCCTTTTAATGATTGGTTGGAGAGGAGAGATAAATAATAATATCCAAATTAAAGATGAACCACAGCATCTAAAACAAGGAGAAATTACATTATCTCAGCTAGATTTATTGGATATTCCTTATGTGATTATTAGTAAAGATTCAAGAAATATTGAAGATCTGATTTCTAAAAGTGTATGCATAGCTAAATCAAGAAAGGGACCTTTTGCTATTGTTGTAAGAAAAAACTCTTTCCAGAAATATAAAAAATCAAACGAAAAAATCTTAAAAGTTATTGATCTTCCTTCAAGAAAAAAAGTTTTGAAAACTATTATAAATAATATTCCAGGAAATATTCCAATAGTATCTACCACAGGGGTTGCATCAAGAGAGTTATTTGAAATTAGATCAGAATTAGGTGCCCATCATAATTCAGATTTCCTTACAGTTGGTGGAATGGGACATGCGAGCCAGATAGCCGCAGGTATAGCGATTGCAAATACAAATAGAAAAATATTTTGTATTGATGGAGATGGTGCAGCTTTAATGCACATGGGGGCTTTTGCAATAAATTCTGATCAAGAAAATTTAATTCACATATTGATAAATAATGGAGTGCATGATTCAGTGGGTGGACAACCAACTAAAGGCCAAAATTTAAATTTTTCAAAAATTGCTTCTGAATTTGGTTACATAAATAGTTATCAGGTAAAAAATATTAATCAAATACCTTTATTATTAAAAAAAGTTTTAAAGAAGTGTGGAAGTACATTTATTGAAATAATTTGTAAGCCAGGATTTAGTAATAATTTAAGTAGGCCATCTATTAGTCCCGAAAACAGCAAAGATAGTTTTAAAAGTTTCTTATCAAAATAAAAATTAAGAGTTTTAAAAATTTTTTTTTATTTATATTAGAATAAAAATAAAATAATTTATGGTTGATAATCATAAAATACCAAATAATATTTCTGATTTTATTAAATATAGAAATAATGAGAAAATCTTATTCACAGCAGGGCCTTCAAGCTTAGCGGAAGAAAATTTATTTGGATTAAGACCTTGCTTTGGTAGAGAAGATGAAGATTATTTAAATATTGAAAGTTATGTTATTAATCAACTGAAATCTATTAGTGGCCAAGAAAAAATTGTAAGATTGCAGGGATCTGCTTCTTTAGCTTTAGAAATCATAACCCTAAATTTTTTATATGGAAAAGTTCTTATCTTGTCTACCGGTTATTATTCAAGTAGATTAATAAAATTAATTAAAGATGCACAACTTTTAACTAATGAAATTAAGGAAATTGTTGTAATTGAATATAAAGATCTAGAAAATATAAGTGATAAATTCGATTGGATTGTATCTTGCTATACCGAAACAAGTAGAGGTTTCAAAATATCAATTGAATATCTTCGAAAAAAGGCTGATTCTTTAAATAGTAAAATCATGTTAGATGCTACAGCTTCTATAGGATTGGAGCCTAATCATTCCTATGCAGATGTAATAGGATTTAGCTCTTGCAAAGGTTTATTTGGTCTAACTGGAGGAGCATTCATAGCTTATAAATGTAAAAATGAGGTTTCTGTTAATTCTTTTTATTTGAACTTAAATTCTCATCTTTATAAGGAAATGACTGGCCCGTATCACTCTATATGCTCTTTATATGAAATCCTTAAGAAACATAAAAAGCTCAAAAGATCTGTAGAGATAAATAAGAAAAAGTTCTGTAAGATATTCAATAATCAACTTTGCGTCCCCGAAGAAAATCAACCTTTAATTTGTACTTATACGAAATGTAAAATAAGAGCAAAATCTAAAAAAGTAGTTCTTTATAAACCAAGAGATCTAGGAAAAGGAAGTATAGTTTGTCATTTAGGAGAAGCACACCTCAATAAAAAAGCAAAAGGAGATATATTAGATTATCTAGACATTTACTAAATTCAAATATATTTTTAATATATTGAAGGAAAAGATAAATTATAAAAATTTATAATCTAATTTTCTTAACGTAACCATTTTTTATCATTAAGGTTATTTATTATTTCTGGGATTAAAATTTCTATGGATTTACTTGTAGTATCCAACTCTATAAATTCAATAGAATATTGATTTAAAATTTTTCTGTAATTTAATATTAATGATTTAATTTGACTCTTTTTAAGCTCGGGCTTACGATAATAGATTTTTTCTGAATTACCTACACATAGGAAAACAAATCTTGGACGTAAAAACAAGTCAAGGAAAATAAATTTTGTGAAAATATTTGGTTTCCTAAAGAATATATCACAAGCATATCTATCACAAATAATTATTCCACCAGCACTCACAAAAAAATTGTTTCTCCATATTCTTAATGAAAAATCTAAATAGCATATTAAATACCATAAAGTTCTAACAGTTATTCCTATTAAGGTTTTCTTATTATATTTTTCTCTTTTATTCTTTATAAAATTTAATGATTTAAATAATAATTTATTCATTTCGAGTTCATTATTTGGACCCATATATATAAGTTTTAAGTTAGGTAATTTTAGATCTTTTAATATATTCACTAATGTACTTTTACCAGATCCATCCGGTCCAAGAAAAACTATAGGTCTTGGTCCCATTAATAAATTTTTAAATCTGTTAAATTTTCTTATTAAGAAATTAAGGTTTGGTTTTGTGAATTTTTTCTCTAATTTATAGAGTATGCTTTTTTCTTTTTTGGGATTTGCTTTTAAGATTAAAAGATATTTATAAATTAATAAGAGATCTAGTTTATAGTTATTTTTAATTAAAAAATTCTTATCTATATTATTTTCATAGATTAAATATTTATATTTTTCTGAAATAAAACCTTTATTTATTGCAGCATGAATTAAATATAATATTGATTCATAAGACTTATTTATTCTATATATTCCATCTTCATCTATATATCTATTTTTAATTAAGGCATTAATAAAATCAATTTCTACTAAAAGCTTTCCAAATTTAAGTGGATTATTCAGGTCTAAATAAATCCACTTTTTATATTTAAAATCATATTTTATATATGTTGAATTCCTATTTGAATAACCTAATCTCTTTAATTTCTTATCAATATCCTTTCCTTTTTTCACAATAATATCTAAGTCACAAGTATCTACCCAATTTATTGGTTTTCGAAGAAGTGCATATTTTATATCATTTTCTGATAATTCTTTTAAGGTATTTATATAAAGTAATTTCATTAATTAAAAATATATTTTCTTTAAAAAGTTTAATTTCCTTTTTACAAAATTTTTCTTATGTTTTGCAATAGCTACATTGACATCTTTAAAATTTAAAAATAAAAGAATTGCTAATCTATGAGAACCATCTAATACTTTGAAAGACCCGTAGAATGGATTATAAAAGTTTTTTAGGCAAATTATTTTTGAATCTTTTTCTTGAAAACCTTTTGAGATTATACTGTCTATGAGATTCTTGAAATTTTCCTCATCAAGATAATGTCCATTGTATTCATTGTATTCTTTATAATTTTTATAATCTAGGCAAATTCTTTCTTTTTTACCTAAAAGATAATTTTCGACAAAAGAGAAATGAGGTGTTTCTTCTATTGGTAAATATGTAGAAATTTTTCTAGATTTTTTATTAGTTAATTTGATTTTCAGTTTTTTTAATTTTATTTTTTTTAATTTAGATATATAAAATTCTGAATCTATGAAACTGGGAATATTAAACTCAAATTGATTTGCCATTAATTAAATTATATATTATGTTTTTAATATTTATATTTTAATATTTGAATGCTGTAAAGTTTTTTATTATTATTTCAACCATTTAAAAAATATAATTTGTTGATTTTGCTTTAAAAGCTATATTAAATAATTATTTAAGAAATTCATAATCTATTAAAATTAAAAAAAGAATTAATAGTTTTATTTTAAATAAAATTTAAGTTTTAAATGATCAATAATCTTATTTTATAACTTTATTTAAAAAATTGAATATTCCATATCTATCCTTGTCTAAATGAAATTATTTTAATTAAGAATTCTCTTATATTGATTTTTAACTAAAATCAAATACCATAATAAATATATTAAGGAGTATATTAAATATGCAAATACTATTCCGATTATTCCTTGATAATAAGCTCCTAATATAGAAAGTAATATACCTATAAAGTCCAAAATATTATTTGGAACAACAAGTGATTTAACATCGCCCTTCGCTTGAAATAATAAAGATATCAAGCTTGTACTATTCTTTATCAGTGAAGCAAGCATTAAAGGTCCAAGTAAAAAAGAAAAATTATAGAATTTTGAATCTACAAATAATTTAAAAATAAATTCATGATAATTGAATGATATTATTACAGGTATTGATAAAATTGAAACTATTAGCAAGTAGATGAAAATACCGAGTGAAAAAATATTTTTTAATTTAACTTTATTTTTACCATCCTCAACTTTATCATAATAAAAAGGAGTTAAGAAATTTGTAAATAATCCAATTATTAATTGCATAGGGTAAAATCCTAATTGATACAAAACTGCATAAAATCCTACAAAAACATTACCACTAAAAAATTCTAATCCCCATTTCGCAGATGAGTTATTTCCCCATGCAAGAATAGACCATGATGCATATGGCCAAGAAAATCTATATATCTTTGATTGCCATTCTTTTTGAGATGTTTTATTTAGTAAGTTTAAATCTTTTTTATTTTTTATTCTCTTACTTAAGAAAAGAATTTGAGAAAATAAAATAATCATTATCGCTGTAACTTGACCAAGCATTGCATTTGTACTAGAAACTCCAAAACTTAATATAAATAGAGCTGCAAAAATAAATCTTAGCCAAATTGCTAATGACTTATGAAAGGCAACTAATCGTCTATTTCTAGAGGCATCTTCTATTCCATTTAAAATAACTGTATAACCTGATAAAATTCCAAATAATAATGAAACAATAGTAAGATTAATTAACTGTGAATAACCAATAATTTTTAAAATAAATATTACTACTAGAGCAAAAATGAATATAAAAAAACTTGTATAAAGAATAATTTTTTGGATGGCTTTAAGATAATTATTTGTATCATTCTTTTTTGTTGCCAGAGAAAAATATCTATAAACTCCATTAGAAATTGGTCCAAAAATAGTAAGGTATAAAAAAGTTCCAATAGTCATCGCAAGGGCTAATTCTCCATATTGCTCAGTACTTAATAAAGTAGTAAGCAATCTAATTCCAAATAAAGAACCTATTACAGTTAAAAATTGGCCAAAAGCAATCCAAGAAAATTCTTTAAAAACTTTAATATATCTATTTCTCTTCACTACTTTTTAATTACATTAACTTTTAAATACTAGCATAATAGATAAATTTTATTAATAAAAAAATTTATAAAAAATCATCATTATTAATTATTAATTATTAATTATTAATTATTAATTATTTATTACCAATTTATTAGAATAAGCTTTAATTCTTAAAGACTTTAATAATTTTGGAGACAAAAAGACTATTTTTTTAAAGTAAAAACAATATTAAAAATTATTAAAAAATAAAAGTATTTTAGTATTATTTTGGGAAATGATAGGGAACTAATTATTTATATATTCCAATACCGAAGATTATCTATTAAGTCAATATTTAAATTAAACTTAGATGATAAATCTTCATTTCAAAAAGATAATCGATAAAGCAGAGTTAATGAACTTTATATTTTTCTTTGCGATTATTTAATGAAAGAAATGAGAAAAAGCAAGAATTTTCATCTCTAAGTAGAAAAATATTCAAAAATAACATTTCAATTTCTTTATTTAAAAGTTTTTTTATAATTTAAATTATTTTCTATTATTATCTTTGCTTTTTCTCTTATTTTTGAACTTGATATTCCAGGAGTTCTTGGAACTAATATTAATTTTTCTTTAGAAATAGGATTAGAATTATCAATACCATGTACTAAGAAATCAATATTATTTGAAATCAAAAATTCTTCATTAATAATCCATTTAGAAGGTAATACCTCATCAACATACCTTATTGAAAGAAGTATTTCCTTCCTTTCTGAAAAGTTAAGTTCTGGTAAATATCCTTTTTTTTTCTTTACTTCAATATCAGTTGTTAAGGCCACGATAACATTACCATGTTTTTTTGCTTCTTTTAAAAGCCTTACATGACCATGATGAAATATGGTGGCGGACATATCGACCAAAATTCTTTTCATTTTTTTTTATAAATATTTATTTATTTAAGAATCTAATAATATTTTTGTCAATCAAAAAATACTTTCTAAAATTTAATTTTAATTTTTTAAATGTCTTTATATAAAATGATTTAAAAAAAATTTAAAAATAATCTTATTTATATTCTCTAAAAATACCATTTATTAATAATTTGTTTTATATAGTGATAATAAATAATAGCTTTATAAAAATTTTTTTTAATATTCTTTTCTCTTATATTTAGATTCAAATGATTTCGATTGAAATATCCACTAATAGAAATTTTATTCTAAAAAAGCTATTATTCTACATTCTTAATTAAGTTGGAGATTGTTTTATTAATTGAAAATTTATATTTAATCAATATTATTTTTTAAAGATGATTTCTTTTTTAAGATTTATTAGATTTTCTTACTTCAAAAGTAATAAATAAATTTCTAAGGTTAGAATATCTTTGAATTTTAAATTAGTCTTTCAAAATATTAGAAAATTATGAAATGAAAATATCAGTATTATTATGTGTATTCAATGGGCAAGAATCTATTTCAAGAGCGATAGAAAGTATACTTGAACAAGATTTTATTAACTTTGAATTTTTAATAGTAAATGACGGTAGTACAGATAATACTGAAAAAATAATTTATTCATATATGGAGAAAGATTCAAGAATAAAATATTTCTATAAAAGTCACACTGGATTAACAAATTCTCTAATATTTGGTCTATGTAAGGCTTCAGGAGAATGGATAGCAAGGATGGATGCTGACGATTACTCTAAATCTAATAGGTTATCTATGCAACTAAAATTTGTTGAAAATAATAGAAATGTTGTTTTATTAGGTTCAAATTTTTCCCTAATAAAAGAAAATAAAATTACTTATAAATCGAATCTAAATTTAATACATGATTTTCTTGTTAATGATTTAATAAAATCAAAGGCATTCTTTCCTCATTCCTCAGCTTTTTTTTCTAGAGAAAAAGCCATCCAAGTTGGTGGGTATAGATCTTCATTTCTTAAAGCTCAGGATCATGATTTATGGCTAAGACTTTCTGAAAAAGGTAAAATCGCTTGTCATAAGAAAAATCTTGTATTAATTTATGATCATCAAAATAGAGTTACGAATCTTTTATCTGGTTATCCCCAATATATTTATGCATTTGCAGCTATAGTCTCTTATTTTGCTAGAAAAGAAAAACTATATCATCTTGAAAGTGAAATAAATAAAAATAATATCGAAATATTTTTGGAAAATTTAAATCAATATGTAAGCAATTATAGATATGGAGAAATTTTATTTCTAAAAGAAAGTTTTAAAAAATTATTTCTCAGTAAAAATTATTTTTCTATCATTATTAAGGGATTTTATTTAATTTTTCAAAATATAAATATATTATTTTTGATTTTAAAGAATCATTTTTTATCTGTAAGTTTACCCTATAGTTTCTTTATAAAAAATAAAAATAATTTATAATGATTAATATTTAAAAGTTCTTTTTAAAAAAGTTAAGTTAATTAATGGAGCATTTATGATCTATTTCACTTTTTAATAAAAAAAATATATTTTTGATAATTTTTTATTAATTTTACAAACTTTAAATTATTTATTAACGTATTTGCTTTGTAAAATTATAATGTTAGATCTATATTTTAAAAAGTTTTTTTAATTCACTTTTTTATTCTTAGGAATTTAATTTATGAAGATATTAATTCTCTTTTGTGATATGTTAAGAGCTAATAGATTAAAGATGGTAAATAAAAATATATCAGATATGACTCCTTTTGATAATTGGTTAGTCAATTTTGGAGGTTGTACTTATTCTAATTGCTATACTCCCGCTCCTGACACTCCTAGAAGCTTAGCTTGCTTTTATACAGGTCTTTATCCAAAAATAAATGGTTGCAGATTAAGAATTGAATGGCCTAAATATTACCAAAATTTAGAAAATCCAACAATATTCCAGCTCTTAAAAAAATTAAATTATAAAACCTATACTAACTTTTCTCCTTATGAATTAGAGACAGGAATTTTAACTAGCAGAGATTTAGAAGGTATTTCAAATTTTGAATCTTTTTTAGATATTTTTAATTCTAATGTTATTAATAAAAGAAATAAAAATTCCTTTTTTTTCTTAACGCTTAATGATTACAATAAATGTGTTTATGATTATTCATCATTAAAAAAGGCGGATAGAAAAGGACATGAACAATTAATAAATACTTTTAATATATTTTTTAAAAAATATGATAAAGATATTTTTGATTATATTTTTATTTTTTCTGATCATGGTTGTGTTCTTTCTGATGATAATTTGAATTTTCAAAAAAAATATAATTTATTAAATGATAATAGAAGTAAAATATTTTTACATATAAGAAAAAAAGGCGAAGCAAGTTCTCAGATAGATTCCTCTCTTAGAACAATAATGGATATTTATCCTTCTATTGCTGATATTTTAGATCATCAAATACCAAAAAATATTAATGGAAAATCTTTATTTAATCCTATTCCGCATGAGTATGTTGTAATAGAAGATTCTTGTGATTTTAAGCCTTACTTAGGAATGTATAATGATATTTGGAGATATAAAGAAAAGAATTATTCATATTATTGTAGTATAAATAATGGTGAAGAACTGAAATATGAGAATATGAAAAAAGTTTTAGAGTCTAAATCTGAAATTGATATAGAGAAAATCATAAAAAGGATAGAGGATATAAGTTTCTCTTACAAAGAAGTAAAAAAGAGGAATAAGATATTAAATAGTTATTCTGAAATGCATAATAAATATTCTCGTGAGGATTTTTCTTTGGGTAAAAAAAGGGATTATTTTATAAAAATTTATTTTTATAAAAATGTTGCAAGATTTTTAAAAACTATAAAAATAATTTTCTATTTTCTTTTCAAATCTTTTAGCAATTTTAAAAATTTATTTAAAACATAATCTATATATTATTTTCGAAATCCTAAGTTTATACAATTTAAATAATTTTTAGAAAAATTGTCGATTTGTTATTTATCAAATATTTTTATTTAATTCTTAGGAGGATGAGAAGCAGTTATTAATATTAAAAGAAATTCTCAAGTACTAATTTTTAATATAAAAATTTTTTTACCCTCTATGCTTTATTACAAATGGAGCTATTATAATGAAATATTTTTTTCTATTGAAATTGTGAAATAAAATAAGTTTTTTTATCTATATACTCTATTATGATTCTTAACTAATACAAACTTTTGCATATCTTATGAAATTTTTGTAGTAATCAAATTTAATTATGGTAATTCAATTAAAAATCTAAAAAGGAAATATTTAACTTTTATAAATTAATTTTTCGGCTTATCAATTAGTTCTTGAAAAGTGTAAATATTC